>Ga0222715_10004223_pt1 | contig 12553 bp, 24 predicted proteins | sample C33_9DmetaG_FD_165056 | JGI IMG/M metagenome (GOLD analysis project Ga0222715, IMG submission 165056) | Estuarine water microbial communities from San Francisco Bay, California, United States - C33_9D | ecosystem: Environmental > Aquatic > Marine > Unclassified | place: USA: California...
CATCAAAGTGAACTAAATCATAATTAGTTTTTAATTCTTTTTTATCCCTGTAGATGGGAACTCCATCTTCAAAACGTTTCATAAATTCATCATCACCTAATTGATACAAAGTAAAATTTGGGTAATCCAAATCTTTAATTAATTGTTGTTTCATGGTGTTGGTGTAATCAGCTGTATAGGAATCAGAATTATCATAATGTTGATAATCTAAATTACCATAGGGATCTATACCTATATGCCAATGCTTCTTTTCAATTAATTCTTTTAATATTATTTGAGAGCCTTGTCCTTCTCTAACTCCAATTTCTGCAGTAAAAAGATCATCAGTATCGAGTGTTTTACAAGCTTCTTCAAGAATTTCGTATTCGGTGCTATCCCCTTTTATCATAGGGATTGTTTAACCTAATTTAAATATGGATGCAATTAAAAAACGCCTTTAAAACCTTTTCCTCTAATTGCTGCTCCGGTGCCTCTAGCCATACCACCGTCATTCATTCTAGGGACATTTCTGTTAATCATAGCATTTTCTCTTGCGTCTTCGTATGTTTCAACCACCGCAGGATTGCCCATTTTAGAAGGTTTCTTTTGATCTCTTAATTTTAATCTATTTAAAGATTTTTTTTCTTTTTCTTTAGCATCTTTTTCTTTTTTTATTTTTATTTTTTTTTCGGTATCTTTTCTTTTTGCTTCAGGGTCTTGCATTAATTCAAAATATTTTTGATGTTCAGTTTTTTTAGGCATTATAATTTTCCTTGTTTCTTTAATTTCTTTATATCACCTTTTGTAAGACCGGTTAAGTCCACCTTAGGTTTTACTGATGTAATATCTGGAGATATTCTTTTCGGTTTAAATAAGTTTTTTATCCATTTCCACATTTTATGTCCTCACGTTAGTTGGTTTTGGCCCCGCATTACTTACTGATCTTTTTCTGGCAACAGCAGATGCCTTTTGCGACTTTGTCATCGCTGTGGCTTTTGCAAGTGGTACGCACTTCGGATACTTCCGACTTGAACCACTGGCAGATTTTCTTCCACACTCTTGATACTTGCCGCCTTTTTTCTTTGCTCCAATATCTACCCATTTTTCATTAAACCATTTTGTTAGTCCACCTGATTTCATACCCGGTACACAATTAGGAACCATACGATCCCCTTTTTTCTTCATTCCTTTTTGAACGTACCCTTCCCAACATGAACCTTTCTTATTCACTAAAATACGCCTTTAAAATTTGTTCCTTGAATTGCAATTCCACCACCACGCATTTTCAAACCAGACTTTTCAAGTCTCCCTACTGCTGATTGTGATCCTGCAGTCATAAGTTTTCCAACTTTTGCTTTTTTAGGTCCCCAATCTTTTTTCTTTGTTCCTGAAGGATCTTTTATTTTACCTGCACATATTTTTGAAGCGTATGCGTTTGCATATGCTGATGGGTAAACTTTAAATTTTCTTTTAGCGGCTGCTTTGCCCCTAGCACATAGTTTTGTCATATCTGTTGCATCCTTGGGTCTGTTGATAATATATTTTTTTCTGCTTTAGGTCTAGAAATTGAGTCTTTACTTCTTTTTCTAAGTTGAGCAATAGCAGATTCTTTCATCTGTTTTTCTTTTCTAAGTTTTTGTAAGTCTCTTTCTAGGTTCATTTTTTACCTGCACCATTTCTGAAGATTTGAGTTCCTTTAATTCCATATATCGATGCCACGACAAGGATCCAAAGATTTGTGAACCATGAAGGGAGCTGTGAGAACATGTCGAAGAACAATTTAACCTTGTCCATCGCTGTCGGATCATCCGATACGACTGCCCAAGCGAGCACCAACACGGGCAAACTTAAAATTATCAAAACGGCCTCGTCCTTCCAGTCCGATTGTCTGGCTTCTAGAAGTTTTCCTTGGTAAGCTTCCTCACCCTGGGCCATCTTTCTTGCGTGCATCATTTGAGCATCTGCCATTAACATCTTCGTCTCTTGACGCTTCTTGAAGATGTGGGTACCTGCTTGTGCCGCCAATTTTATCGCGCTTAACCACATTGTATTTCTCCTGTCTCCTTTTACTCATGAAGTCTATCATTTTATCCATTATAAGGAAAGCCCTGTAGCCGTTCTGTCTCCATCTCCAAGTTGGGGTATGGTGTGCTTTTCTTATTTTACAAGGAAATATCTGTCCACCAAACATATCTGCAAATTTTTGCAGAGTATCTTGGTCTGTCATCTCTATCGTGCAAGCAAATTCTTTTTTTCTTCCTATACCCTTTGACCAAACGCCAAAGCTACCTTCTCCATCAAATATCCCAGCAAGAAAAATTAATTTAGATGTTACTGGAAGACTTTCGTATGAGTTTTTTGGTGTATTGTTCGACACTTTTAAACTTCTTTCGCGTTAGTCCTTGTGGGTTTGGCCCTCTTTTAGGTGGTGGCCCTGAACGAACACCTCCGCTTAAACCTTTTTCGTTATTTTTTCGCAATTTTTTCTCTCGCTACTTCTAAACGTTCGTCTGACTGTTGCGCTTGTTCACTTAATTTATCATATTGGAAATCTAATCTCGCTGATTCTTGCTGCATATCCATTTGTGCTCTCATTCTTGTCTCTTCAGCTTTTCTTTGAAGATCCATAGCTTTTAAATCTATCTCTTGTTGCTTTAATTTAACAAGTGGGTCTTGTTTTCCCGCTGCTTGCTGCATTTCCCCTTGAATTAATTGTTCTGTAATCTCTGCAACAGCTGTTGCAACCGCTTTATCAAAACGTATTTGATATTCTTGTGGATTTGCTTGTTGAAGCATCACCATATTTGGATCATTCATTAATTGTTCTCTTACTTCTTCTGTTGCTTTGAAAGAAACGTGATCAGAAATATGAGATTGTAGTAATGCATACACTTGAGGATTAATTTGAACCATTCTAGATTGCATAAATGCCATGTGAGCCGCTATATGCGCTTCGTGATCTTGAAATTGAAACGCAGTTAATAGTTGCATTTGTAAAGCACGCGCATTTTCTTTGGCTGGGTCCATTGGTTCGGGAGCCGGTGGCGGTGGTTTCAATAATGCTTCTATTTGTTTAGTGCCCAACGCTTCATAAACACGTCTGTAAGCTTCGTGAATATTATGAATGGCAGGATTTGAGCTAGCAACTTGTAATTGTGTTTGTGCAAGCATCACTCTTTGGGCCATACTCATGATATTTGGATCAGCAACAGGTAAAATATCTACTCTATTGTCAAAATCAGTAGCTTTAATCATTCTTGGGCCACCATAAACATCGTAAGGATACTCTGGAGGTAAAAATTCACCCATAATTCTTGCTAAAATTTTAAATTCTATCTTCATAGCGTAGTAACAACGCTTGTGAACACCACTCATTACACGAGATCCTCGTTCCATCATAGCAACTGTAGTTCCAACAGCTCTATTTTGTGCATCATTACCGATATTGTTATCCGTTATTGCTGCAAATTTTTGTCCTGCTTGTACTAAAAAACCTAAAAGGTTGAATAAAGTAGTTGAAGGTTCTGTAAATGGTAAATTAAAAAACTGTTCTCTAATATTTCCACCCGGTGCATCGACATCTCTAAACTCTCCAGGTTGAATTGGTTGGTCATCGTCCCTAACTCTAATACCACGTGATTTAAATCCAGCCGGTAAATTTTTTAAAGTACCCGCATCAATCAATTGTCTTAAAGATTGAGTTGCAGCTTGTGATAAACCACCGATCATATGTGTAAGGCCAAAGCCATAGAAACCTAATCCTGGTAAAAATTTGTAATGTACAAAATATTCTATTCTTTTGTATGTAGGATCATCTGGTCTGTAGTTTCTGTAGATAGATAAAATTTCATTTGAACCTTCATCAATAGTTACTACGTATGGAATCTTAATATTCTTTGCTCTTGAATCAAATTTCTCATAATCATCTAAATGTAAATCAACATGCATTTCAAGAATTGTGTGTAGAGCATCATCTCCGGTATTTTTAACACCTTCAAGTTCATTTATTTTATCTTGCACGTTGTCCGTGGTCTCATTGTTATTAGACAACTCTACCTCACGATAGAAACCTGCTGCCATTTGTTTTAAGACTTCGTTTTCCGTCATCTTTTGAATGTGAGTAATTCTATCTGTATCTTTTAAATCGGAGGCATAATAAGGAACCACTAAATCTTCCGCTGGAATAAATTTAGAAACAGGTCTTTGCATTAATGAATCGTAATATATTTTTTTAAAAGTGCTACCGGACAATGGTAAATAGAAAAGCATCTGATCCATATCAGTTGTATACTCTTCCATCTTTTCCATTAACATGTAATTCATGTAATCTTTAACTCGGTCAGCTTGTAATTCTATAGGAGGAGTTTGTACTCCAACTATTTGAGTTCTTACCGGGCCATCAGAGGGTACTAATTCTTTATACGCTTGTGCTTGAAATTGTGTAACAGATTCCGCGAGCAACGGATGAGTGACATTGGAAGCACCTTTAAATGGTTTAGTTACTTCTCTGTACTTAACACCTAAAAGATCTAAACCTTTTATGTAAGCATCTTCCCAATCTTTTCTTGATTCTTTATCTTTTTTATAATCAGATACTAACTCTGTTGCCATACGAGACAACGTTCTTTCATCTATATTTTCTGCAAGGTTCGCATTAAAGTCATCTTCTATATTAGGTTCTTCAACTTCTTCACCTTCTACAGTTACTTCATCTACTTCATCGTTTATTATAGGTTGGCCTTCTTGAAGTTCTACTTTTTCTTCCTCGGTTATTTCAGGAATATTACTTTTTTCTACAGCCATATATTTATCCTTTTAGCCTTCCCATGGCTGAATAGCAACTAATAAAGTTTTGTTGCTTTGTTTCTACCAAGTTTACAGCTAGCAGTAACAGAGCCACCCTTGTTGTATTGCTTCATCATCATGCCGCCACCCATTTTTTTAGCGGGAGTCATAATTTTCTTTTTTAATTTTTCTTTAAGAATTTTTCCTGCATCGCTTCCAATTTTTGCAGCGGGAGTTAATCTACCAATTCTTTCAACTAATTTTTTAATTGATTGTTTAGTTTTGTCAGACATTATTTTACTTGCATCTGCTCCACCACCTTTAGTAGATGTATTTCTAAAACGATTAAATTGTTGTTTTAATGTATCTATTCTTTTTTTATCCATATCACTCATTCTTGGAAGACCACCTTTAGGTCCACTTATTGGTCCACCTGTTTTTTTACCAAGAATTTCTTTTTTCTTTTTCATTAATTCTGCAGCAGCGCCAACCATAGGTGTAGCTTTTTTCTTTTTATCTTTTAACATTTTAGCACCAAGTAATCCCATTGTAGCAATACCTAATAGAGCTTTTACTGGTTTAACTTTTCCTGATTTAACTTTTTCGTCTTGAAGGCCCATGCCAGATGTTCTAGCCGCACCATATCCTCTTGTTGATTTATTCATCATAGCTCCTTTCGTTGCAGCTGTGTATTTTAATTTACCTTTTTTATCGTACTCTGAAATAGGGTTTTGTTTTTTTATTAAATCTCTTTTTCTTTTTTCTCTAGAAATTGCAGAACCTCCGCCTTTAGAAAAACCTTTATTATCTGAGTCAAAAACAAATCTTGAAAAAGGTGGTTTAGTATTATTTTCCTTTGCTGTGGGATTTTTTGTTTTTTTTTTCATCATTTTAAAATCTTCACCAGATATTTTGCCATCTTTGTTTTTATCTAATTTAACTTGACCACCTGTTAGGCCACCTGTTTTTTTACCAAATCTCTTTTTCAATTTTTCTTTTAAAGTTTGTATTCTTCCTTCAATAGTAAATTGACCTTTTGTTGATCTCAATTTATCTATTTTTGAAACACCACCTGTTTTCATATTTTTAAAATAGTTAATTTTTTCTTTCATTGCCTGTTTAGCCATACCTTCATATTTGCTTCCTGGCTTATCAGCATAAAATTCTTTTGCACTATCTGGTCTTCTAAATTTAGAAAAAACTCTATCTGATTTCATAGGAGTTAATTTATCTCTAGCTGTTTCTTTCAATGCAGCAAATTTAGCTTTTACTTGTTTTATTTTATTATTTTTTTCAATATCAGCTTTTTGTAAACTGCCAATTCCTGGACTAAGTTTATTTGAAGGTTGCATAGAAGGTTTTCTTGGTTGTACCGCATATGGATCACGACCTCTTCTTCTAGGTTCTCTTTCTTTTTTTTTTAAAATTCTAATTGGCATAGTAACTCCTAATAATATTTGTATTCTTTTTCTAATTTCATTGGAGGATCATCCCAATCGTCTGAATACGTTGTAACAAATCCACCTTGTCGATATCTTAACACAGCTTGGGTCATAGAATCAACATAGTCATCATATTGTCCGTTAGGAAACGCTGCACATTCCTCTACCACGTCTTGAGCGAACTTATCATCTAAAGGGGCCCAAACCATACCGGACTCAAATACTGGGGCACAAGAGTTTATTCTGGTATGCTTGTCTCTTCCTTTTGCAGGTACAAAGTCAATAACAGGTATCCCTGCTCTACGTAATTCATGGATTAAAGGTTGGCCTGTGGCCTTAGCTTCAATGATTACTGTTTCTGGTTCCCAGTAATTGTATTGTTCAATAGCTACATTTTTTAAATCTGGAAAATCATATCTTCCCTTCATTGCATCTAATAATATTATATTATCTTCATAACCTTCTACGGGTTGAAATATTCCCCACGTAGTTATTGCAGAATAGTCAGCAGACTCTTTAGCACTAAAAGCTGTATCATAACTTTGAATAACGTGAAGTAGTTTTGGTAAATAGTCCTTATCATAATTTTTCCACCAATCTCTTTTTATGATTGCACCTTCTTCACTCGTTGGGTCCTGCATGTATTGTGCGTTCCAGTTTTTCGTGGACACTGATGCTTTGACCGCTTCTAGATCTTCTAGGTTCCAATACTCAGGCCAAACAGGTTTTCCTGTTGGTAGTATTGCTGGGAACTCAATTACTTTCCATTTATCAGCTTTTGGTTCTGATTGTGATTTTACTAATCGTCCAGTTAGATCGTCTGTCGCCCACCGGGTCATAACAACTACAATTCTTCCGCCTGGTTGTAAACGTTGTCTAGGTCCTGAGCTATACCAGTCATACGCACGATCCATAGCTGAATCAGACATTGAGTCTTGTTCAGTATGTGGGTCATCAATAATAAGCAAATCGGCCCCTCGTCCTGTAATAGCACCGCCAACACCCGCTGCAAAGTATTCTCCACCATGATTGGTTTCCCACCTGCCTTTTGCTTTACTATCTTCTCTTAGTTTAACATCTCCAAATATCATTCGATACTCTTCAGTCTCCATTAAATTTCTTACTTTGCTACCGAACCTTGTTGCAAGTTCAGCGTTGTGAGAAACCTGCATCAATTTCATTTTAGGATTACGGCCAATCATCCAGGCTGGAAATAAATAAGAAGCAAACTCTGACTTAGTATGTCTAGGTGGCATATTGATAATAAGTCTTTTTTCTTTTTCTAAAGCAATATCTTCAAACGACTTTGCAATCAATTGATGGTGCCCATAATTTTTTGGGTCCTTTGCTTTACGGTAAATGAAATCAGGCCAAACAGCTTTTGCAAAAGCTAAGAAGTCATCTTGGCAAATTTTTATATATTCTAATTGTCTTTTTAAAACTAAATCTTTTAGTTCCTCATCTGATAACTGATCTAAATTCATAAATTTTTTCATACCCCGGGGGTGCCTATGGTACCTAAAATCATTGGGTCCCCTTTTAACATAAACTAATAAAAAAACACTTGCAACTATTCCGTTTCAAATGGGTCCCCTTTGCGTGTATTCGACTTGCCACAAGCGCCACGTTTGTAAGTACCTAATTACGCGCGAGGTGCTTTTTTGTGCGCGGAAACTGGTTCGGGATCACTGGGCCAATGAGCCTTCATAACGGCTAACGGGACATGATTATTACTAGTGATAATAAACGACTATCATTACCTATCCAGTCAACAAGGCGGTTGTAAACTTATCCACGAACAACGGCCAACTGACAGGAATTTTAATAATAAAATCAGGGCTAAGGGTACGCGGATCAGTGAAGAAATCCCTCACTCTGTATATTTTAAGGGCCTTATCCTTTTGGGCCTTAACTAAGATCAACACAGTCGCGCCATGCTTAACAGCTCTGTTGATCCATACGATTTGATATTTATTTAATGCCGGATAACTGACCTGATTTGATTTTAATTCACACCAAAACGATCGTCCTTTATATATTCCAAAAACATCTGGAACACCTGAGACGGTGAGAGTTTCAACACGCGTTAAAAAATATCCCTGATCGGATAAAGCGGTTTTGATTTGTTTCCAAAATAAACTCTCAGGGTTAGCCATAATAATAGTTTAGAATAATTATAAACTAATACACGCAAAAGCTGTAAAAAACCAGTAAAAAAGTTATCCACAGGCCCGAAAAAAAAATAAAAAAAAAGTGATTATTCGCTTGCAATAAAAAATCTCTTGGTATATCTTATCTTTATGAGAAAAAATAAGACAACAAACAAAGGAAATACAATGATCACAATTAAAAAAAGTGCGTGGGAAAATACTTACGATTTTATTTTTCAAAATAAAATAATCGGACAGATCGAAGCTAGAGAAGAAAAAGTTGAAGGCGTGAATGATTATGATTTAAAATTTTGGGACGGTCACGGTTTTCAAAATGAAGACGCAATTCTTGGTTTTAAGGAAGCAAAAGAAATAATGAAAAAAGCTTTAATTAGCCAAATGGAAAAGGGTATTACAAAAATTGAAGATCACCCCGAAGCTAATGAGTATTATAAATCTATTAAGGAAGCATGCGAAAAATTTAACCAAAAACTAAACAGAGAGGATAAATAACAATGAAAAAACTAACACTTAAACAACTAGAAAAAATAATGATCAAGTTAGTAAAAGATAACCAGGAACACGCGGAAAATATCAGAGTACAAAAAATAGATGATAAAAGATTTTATGTACTTTGTGATATTCGATACCCGGATAATATCGCAAAAGAAGATTACAAAAAATGGGTTGATGATGAACATTACACAGGTTGGATCGAATGGAAAAAAGGGGACAACCTAAAACAATCAGATGAGTTTGGTGTTAAATGGGTTCAGTTTGGAATTGATGAAAATTTCAACAACAAATTTTACTACTCAATAGACGGATTGCCTTCACAAGATTATTTTTTGGACAGTTCGGGCTACGGGGTATTAAATAAAGAAAAGGCTATTGAGGGTCTTCAAAAAGATATGGAAACTTACGGAATGTATTTTGAGCCATATCACTCAATGACTGGTGTGTGTGATCATGCTAGCGAACTTTAACAACAACGTGGGCCGTAAGGCCCACACAACCAAAGAGGAAAAGAAAATGAACAGAGCAAACATAATCGCCTCAATCGTATCAGGTGACCTACTAAGTGATTTTGATTTATTAATGGAAGATGAAGGATTTAGATCAAAATTTAAAAAATATGTAAAAGATAAATCAGTTTCAATTGATGTTGCAACAGAAGATCTAGTTTTTTACGCAAACGAAAATCTTTGCTAGGGGGAATAATGAAACTAAACATTAAAGAAAAACAATTGCTTTTAGAGTGTGTGGACCATTTTATAAGTTGGGAAATTTCTCAGGGTAGAGATAAAGAAAACTATGAAAAAAAACTTTCTTTTATGGGTGTGGTCGAGAAATACTGGGCCTCAAGACCTTTAAAGAAAATGATTAGATTAGATAAATTAAAAGAAAAAATAACAAACATGAAAGAGGGGAAATAATGAAAAAAATATATCTAAGATCAACAAGAAATTTATATTTTCAAATGGAAGACGGAATGAAAGTTTTTTATTCTTATTCAACACCCGTTGCGTTTCAACCTAGAAATTCAAGCGAGGTTGTTGTGTGTGAAAATGTGTGGTCAATTACAACGGCTAAACATTTGAACTGGATTGAAGACTGGGCCGGATACCCTAGAAAACAAAACAGACTTAAACGTGATGAGTTCAAAGAGGCCCTAGTGAAAGCTAGAGGCCCTGAAGATGAAAGCTCAAACGACATGCTAAAAACAACATCAATGGTTTCAATGATGTTTGGATTACTAGCAACGGACAAAGACAAAGAGCTAGCCCAAAAGAAAAGATTTTTTGAAATTGCGGGCCTAACTTTCCCGGAAGATTGGGACAGTCTAAGCAATGAAGAAAAAGAAAAAAGAATAAAAGCGGTTGAGCAATTCGGTCTTAAAAACGAGGGGGCTAGAGCATAATGAAAATAAACAAAGATTTAGATTTTTTAAGATTGCAATGCAAAAAGTTAAAGATGTGTAAAAGCAATCGAAAAATTTATTTTCAAAACATACGCCAGGATATGGGATCAGATCCATTTTTAGACTGGCATAATAGAACACTCAGTGTGGTTATGACTTATGATAGTTCAACTGTAGGTTGTAACACTGGAAGCGTTTATGAGGCGCTTCCAAACCTGAGCCAACAAGAAGGGACATTTGAATGATAACAAATAAGGAATGGGAAAAATTATCAAAAGAAAAACAAGATGAATTATCAGAGGAAGCTTTTTCATATAGGCAATGTCAAAAATGCCAGGATCATTTTCACTTAGGTGAACAAGACGAAGATAGTGCTGAAGCTATGTATTTGGATAGTTACGATTTTGATTGTTCAGATGAAAAAATAGATGAGTATGAAATAAAAAATAAATTAAGTTTAGCGGACAATGTTTTTTGTTTTAAATGTGTGAATTTAATTGATCAAGAATTAAGGGAGGAATAATGGAAAAGGGATCAGCAGAAATAAAAATAAAATTGTGGAATGGTAAAATCAAAGTTACTCACGGTACATGTAAATCAACTCTTGCGGAATGGATCGCGAGCAAAGGGGATTGGGATAAGCTCTGGGCCACAATAGATAAACTGGTAAAAAAAAATAGTGGCATGCGGGCCGGGTGGAAAGATTTTTCAGAGGATTAGTTTAGAATTATTCTAAAGTAACCATACACGTGTAGGTAGAAAAAAAATGAAAAAAAAATTATTTTATGTATTGACTATCTTATTTGCATGGGATATGGTGGGTTATGTTTAATAAATTAATAAATATAAATACAGGAGAAAAAACAATGAATGAAAAAATAAACTTAAAAGACCAGTACGGAAGACCTTCAGAATTTGCGTTAACAATTGCAATGGAAGGAATTAAAAACGAGATCATAAAACTTAAAGAGCAAATCGACAATGGAGAAATTGTAGGGGATAAGAAAAAATACTTACAGGCATTGTTCAATCTTAATAATAAAATGATTGCGGATTATGATAGCAAGGGCGGAGACGCAACGGGTTATCACCTGGAGTTTGAAGAAGATAAAAATGATCCATTAAAAATATGGAACTGGATCTACTAAACAAAATTCAATTGGGGCGGGTCACCCGCCTCATTGAGCTAACAAAAGAAAACATAAAAAAAGGAAAAGAGGATAAATATATGATGGATATAGAAACAATCGTTGCTTTAAACAAAGAGCAAGGAAGAAAATCAAAACGGAATGCAATCAAGCCCGTAAGGTTTGAGGAAGAAGATATAGAACAAGCTAAAGAGGGATCTGTTACACCGTTACAAAAAATCGTAAATCTTGGGGATTATGTTCCTAGAGGTTGGAAAAGATTTAACACAAAAACAATCGCGGACAAATTAAATCTTCCGTTTAGTTGGAAAATTTTAAACAATGGAGGTTTATTTGTAGATAGCTCAGGTCTTGGATCAGACAATGAACCCGCTTTATCAGTAAACCAATTTTTAAAGATGATTTCAAAACTTTATGAGCTTAAAAAAGATTTGGGTTTTGCAATTTGTTCAGAGGGTCAATTCCAATTAACGGTTGGAGTATATGAGGAGAATAAATAATGGATAACTTTACAGCAACGGGAATTGCAGAAGGTTTTATTGAGTGTGATGATCAAGAGGAAATATTGGAAGCTTGGCAACATTTAATTGATACGGGCCTAGCCTGGAGTTTACAGGGGTGGTTTGGAAGGACCGCAGAAAGTTTAATTGAACAGGGTTTATGTAAACAGAGGGAGAATAAATAATGAAAATAAAAAAACCAAATCATTTTGCAGTAGAAAATATTATGTTTTACGCAATGGACGAAGATAACGAAATAATAACAAACGAAAAAGGGGAAGAAGTAATGTATCAAATTAAAGAAGGTATAAGATTTAAACCTTTAGAATATTTGTGTGAGGATATGGACCCGGAAATAATGGAGGAAATAAAATAATGAAAACAACTTTATTGATAACACTATTTTTATCACCAATTTATTTAATATTTTGGATAGTAAGAAAGTTAAATAATTTGGAGACGGATAAGTGGAGACAAGAGCAATTAGAAAAATCATTTAACAGAGCAAAAGGGGAGGAGGAATAATGAGCAAAGAAAAAACATGGCAGTGGGATAGGACCAGGATAATATTAAAAAACCCAAATAATGAAGATGTTGTTTTAACAAGTGAAGATTTAAATGATGAAAC
>Ga0222715_10004227_pt1 | contig 12532 bp, 10 predicted proteins | sample C33_9DmetaG_FD_165056 | JGI IMG/M metagenome (GOLD analysis project Ga0222715, IMG submission 165056) | Estuarine water microbial communities from San Francisco Bay, California, United States - C33_9D | ecosystem: Environmental > Aquatic > Marine > Unclassified | place: USA: California...
CTGTACCATATAGATTGAATTTCAAACTTTCATCAATATTATCATAATCATAAATATTTGAACAAAGAATTAAACTACCAGTATGCGAAACTTGGAAAGGTGTATTTTGATTAGATGAAAATGTGCAGAATGGAGGAGGTTTAACAAGAATAGGTGTATGATCAGCATAATAAAAATTGGTATAAATGTTTGAGTAATAAACGTTTGTTTGTATTTCAATGTTGAAATTATAATTGCTATCACCAACATTAAAAGGAATATTACAACTGTAAATATTAATATTTGAACTTAAATTAGGATCAGAAAAATCAACAAAGCTGACAATATTTGAAATAGTAATAGTATTTTCATCAATTAATTGAGGTTCATTTAAAATCACATTACTGGTACTAAAGAATTGATCAATATATCTAATTTGTAGATTTATTCTTGTATTGCTATTATCAATAATAGCATTATTCAATAATGGGGTTTTATTAAAATCAAAATGAGTATAATTATTTACGAATAAAGTCTTATCTAAAGAGAAATCTATAAAAATAGAATTTGTGCCGAATTCTGGAATATTTGAATGAATATCAATATATAAATGATCATAATTGAAAATATAGTTAGATGTAGAAACATAATTTGAAGATATGTAATTACTTTCTTCAAGATAATCAATGTTTAAGTTAATTAAAGGTTCATCTCGTATGTCGTGCTCGCCTAAATCATCACCTCTATTAATGTGCAACAAACCTTTATTTTCATCAGTTCCAATCCCAACTCTGGATAATTTATCAATATTAAAAATAGAGAAATCGCTATTACCTTTAGAATAAAAATTTAAATTTTCAGTATCATTTTCTATATGAATGAAAGCCTTAGAATTCGCAGATATTCCTATTCCTAAATGCCCATCTTTGTCAAAAATAGTTTTAACATTTCGTATGTTATCATCAAAATTCGCAAGTTCAATGAAATTACAATCAGAAGGATATCTATAAATACCGAATGATACGTTATTAACAAGTTGTTCATCAAGTAAAATGTTTTGTTCAATAGTTATTTGATTTTTAAATACACCATCTAAAATGCTTGTATTAGTAAGTAATAGATTATCAATTAATATATTTTCATTATTGTAGGGCAAAATTCTATTTACGTAAAGATTCGAGTAAATGTGCGTGTTAGCATCAATATTAAAAGTTTCGTTTTTTAGAATTGAAGTGTTTTCAGATATTTCAAAAGCTTTGAAATTGGGATAATAAACAGAAAAATTATATTCATTCAAATATATATTATGTTCGTTTGAGAATGATGAATATTGACTTGTTAGTTCATTACTACCAATCACAACTTTATCAATATTTAATGTTTGGCTAATATCAAGAGTGTCTGTTGTTATTGAAATTAGATGGTTATTATTTTCAACTGAATTAATGACAAAAATATCATTAGAAGAGCCAATTTTGATATCATTTCCTAGTTGAATATAAACATCATTAATGTCAGCATTTATAGAAGGTCTTAATTCAAGCAAAGTTGTATTTGTTTTTGATTGTAAAGTTAATCTTTCATCTATATTATTTGTAGTTTTGTAGTTAGTATTTCCAACTTTAATAGACATAATATACTACTTTAATATTTAAGAAGCATTTATATATCATCATCATCTACAAAATCAATTTGAGCATCTTCTAGTTTCTGTTCTTGTTTGTATTCAACAGAGAAACCCATCTTCTTATAGAATGCTAATCTCCTGAAAAATTTATTTTTGATAATATCTATTTCATCAATAATATCTATAGTCATAGGAATATATTTACGTTCGTGTGGCAATTGTCTTTGAATTCTACCAATTGATTGTTCAATAGAGGTAATAGGAGAAGCTAGTATTAGAGTATTAAGAGCTGGAATATCCATACCTTCACTTGCCATCTGATATGTTGCTAATATAATTTGCATATTTTCACTTTCTTTGAGTTTTTCTCTTGTCATACCACCTACATAGTAGCCAATGTTGTAATTATTATCAAGTAATTTTTCAATAACTTTTAATTGGTTTTTTCTTTCCGAAAGAATGAGAATTTTTCTATCTATTTCATTCTTCAATATTTCTGTTATAATATTAGTAATTTTTTTAGTTCTTTCAAAAAAATTGCAAATATTGTTAATGATTTTTACAGAATTAACTTGACCATTCCATAAAACAGTAATAGCATTATAATCAGGGTCATCACTATTAAATGTATAAGTTTTTACAATCATATCTTGTTTATTTTTATAAGATTTATCTTTAAGGACTTGTTTTCCAATAAACCATTCAAACACTTTACGTAGACCATCTTTTCTATCTAATGTTGCAGAAAGACCTAACATCATAGATGGCACAATTTTTAATAATGCTCTGCTAAAAACTTCTGCGCTTGTATGATGGCATTCATCAATAATAACTAAACCAAAATCACTAAATATATCCATAGGATAATCTCTTTTAGCTAGTGATTGTAAACTTGCTATTACAAAATCTTTATCAACAACATCAATAATGCCTTGTTTAATTATGCCAATTCTTGCTTTAGGTGCGAACATATTTGCTCTTTCTTTAAACTGATTTCCTAAGAAATCTTTATGATGAATAAACAAAGTTTTCTTTTTAAAATGGCAAGCACAATAAATAGCCATAACTGTTTTACCACCAGCACACTTTACACTAATAATCCCGCCTCTTTTAATAGGGTTATTAGCAGCATCAATAAATGCGTTAACTTGTTCTTCTTGTTCTTTTCTTAAAGTTCCTTCAAAATTTAGGTTTTCACAATGAGTACCCTCTGATATAGTATTTCTATGTGGTATACCAAATTTCTCTAATCCATAACATCTTGGCATATATATTTTTCTATCGTTTTCTCTGAATAACTCAAAAATAGGAGGAGTACCACCGAAAGATGTGCAAATCTTAGGTGAAACGGTTAAATCTTTTTTGATTTTAGCAATTATATCAACATTATCAATATTTTTTACAATTGAGTATCCATTTGAAGATAGAGAATTCATTTATCTTACAATATATATAAATATAGAATGGATCAATTTCTTATCTTTGTATTTCAATTTTTATGTTTGTTAGTATTACTAACAGTTATATATAACGATGTTGAAAATCAGCAAGATTTTAAGAAGCCTCTTAATCAATTAATAATTGCTATAGTAGTATTAAGCATATTAATCTTTGTTGATGCTCTTGCTGGATTTTTATTAGTCTGCGCTTTATTAGTAATATATTATAACGTTTATGGTGGTAATAAACTCTTTTTTCCAAAAGAGGATTTGAAAGAGAATGGTTATACATATAACATGGATTATATTACTCCTGCGAATTTAGATAATGCGCAAAACAACATATTCAACGAAGATGTCATAAACAAACCATACATGGGATTTGTTCCTGAAAACAATATGAAATTATATTCGGCTCAAGGATATGGTGATCAGGTCAATATTTCTGGATATGAACAAGAATTAGGAGAAAAAATATAAATTATTGCCAAACTATTTTGACACCAAAGTATGTCATAACAATAAATGATAAGATGGACATAAAAAAATCCGTTCCAAGAATTATATTATATTCATTAACATCGTATGTACTTTTTTTCATTAGTGTATAAATCATGCTAATAATTGAATATATAAGAACAATAAAGGAGAAAAACACGACAAACGCACTTGTTGATTTCAAATAACTCCAAATAATAGCTATACCAATCATTATAGCAACGAACATTGACAAAGTGATATATAAGATATTTAAATTTATGTCATCTACCATTTTATTTTATGAAATAAATTATTTATTATAGAAGAAGTATAAATAAAAGAATAAAAACATGACAAAGTATTTAATAATAAATGAGTTATCATGAATAATTTGTATTGGGACTGTATTAATAATATTTTCAGTTATAGATGGGTGTGAAACAATTCCAACTATAACAATAAGTATGATAACAGTTTTAAGAATATCATAATCTAATATTTCTTTTTTATTTTCAATATAAATTGGTGCTGGTAATTGTTGTATTTCAGGACCATTTTCATTGAAAGTTACATGTGGTTTAGGAGCAGGTTTTTGTTTTTGCATTTCATTGATAATGTTTTGAACAATAGGATCATTTAAGTCACCTTCATTATTCTCATCTGCAACTTGTTTTACAGGTATACTTCCAATAGGCGTGGACATAGAATTTGCCATCTAGTTTATAGAAGTAATATATATTTAACATGATTATATAGACGAATATTTTAGGTTTTTGTTATATTTTTCAATAGAATTGTTTGTGCATCCAACAAATCTTGGTTTAAATATAAAACATTGTCCATCAAATTTGAAAATTTCGTTCTCAATATTTTTGATATTAGGAGAATGTATATGAGTGCAATTTGATACACAAATTGGTTTAAATAAAGATGCTACACCAAACCCTATTAAAATACTTACAACAATTTGCCCTCTCTCAGTATATAGTAGAGTATCAACAATTCTCATATTTATTATTATCTAATATTAAAGATATGGAAAAGTGTTTATACGATCCTATTAAACAAAAATTTGTTAAACCAAACCCATACATAGAAACTTTAAAAAAATGTAAAATAAAAAAAATTTCGGATTGTTTGACGTTTTATAGAAATAACAAAGAGGAAATAATAAATACAATTTGTAATGAAATTAACAATAGAAAATATCAACTAAAACCACCTACATATACAGAAAATCATAATACATATCAAAATCGTTATTTACTTAAAAAGGAATTCAATAAATTCATAAAACATCTAAATACTCAAAACTGTTTTAAGATAGATAATGTTATTTCATTAGATAAAACATTGATATTGAAGCAAAGAATTGGAAGTAAAAGTAAATATGGTCAAGCATTTTTGTTAACTTCAAGAAACGATGTTTATAAAGTAGCCGCGAAGATAATGCCTGATGATAAATATACTAAACAAGAATTAGATATTGTGCGTATTATAGATAAAGTAGTCTCGAAAGATATATTGCCTCATCTACCAATATACTATAAGACATTCTATTGTTCCATCCAAAATGGTGCATGGATTGATTTCCAAGAATATGGTAAAGATATAAAAACAAGCGACACAAGCGAAACAAGAGATGAAATTGGAGACCATTATATATTAATCAATGAATTAGCAAAAGGTGATTTAAAAGCATTTACTTCAATAACAATCAATAAAACAGAACTATTCAATTCGTTATTTCAAATATACATAAGTATACTTTCTTTACATATTTTGGGAATACAACATAATGATTCGCATTGGGGAAATTTTCTATATCATAAAATAACACCAGGTGGATGCTTTGAATATGAAATAAATGGCGAAACTGTGTATCTTGAAAATATTGGATATTACTGGGTAATTTGGGATTTTGGGCTTTCTAAAATGAATAGAAACTATAATTTTTACAAAGATTATTATAGAGTTATTCATGCTTTTATACCTAAATATGAAGGGGGATGGAATGAATATTTACCGAATATTTATCCAGAAATTATTGCTTTTAAAAATATGATAAGATCACCACAGTTTAATGAATTTGAACTTTTTAATTTTATGATAAATAGTTTAGATATATTTAAAAAAAATCCTATAGGAGAAGTGTTAAATAAAAAAAAATATATATTAAAAGAACAAAATCGCTAGGACAATAAGATTAATTCTTTGATATCAAGTTTCGGCATATCTATTGTTCATTAAATTAAAAACATGCTCTTTGTATAATACAGGTGTCCAATCTTTATCAGGATGAACTAAGTTCATTATATCAATATCAATGGTAGTATTTGAATTTAAAAATAATTTCAAAATGCCATGAATGCTATCTTCACCGGCATCATATTTGAAATCGGGTAATACATCATAATTTTTATATTTAATAATAACAGGAAGAATAGGAGCCATAGGAACAAAAGCTCCTGTTTTGAAATTACCAATGTTATTACCAAATTCTGGATGCTGCATACCATCAGGAGCAATAGCTATAGGATTAACGTTTTTTTTCAAATGATCACAAATTTTTTTTGTATTGTTAGAGTTGGGTTTGTTATCAATCATGATAGCATGAAATTTATTAATTATTATAGATGAACCAGGAAAATGTTTGAATATTCTATCACTTATTACACAAGAAATGTTACCAAAAACAGATGCCAATACAATTGGCTCGATTATTGAAATATGATTGAAAGCTATTATGAAATTATTATCTTTTGGAATGTTTTCAGAACCTTTAATATTTAAGGTATACCCCATAATATACAAAACTGTTTTACCAAATACTATATTAAGATAGTGACAAAAATATGGTGGAGATACAAAAAGTAATGCGATATATATGATGAGTAATATACAACAAAAAATGATTTTAAAAATCATTACTCTTAAAACAAAGAAACACATATATATTCAAAATTTAAACACGATGGTATATGGAAAATATGTTATAACAATACTTACTGAAAACATAAAAGCACATAAATATTATTCCAAAACAATGATATTACAATACATTAATCTATTAACTTCCGAAGACGATAAAATGATATCCGGAATAAAAATATTGTCTAATCTTTCTTATTTTTTCTCTTACTCTGAAGACTATACGTTTCCAGATATATTGCGTCGAATTGATGCTATTTTCGCGATATATGATAAACAACAAGAACCTAAAAAACTACGTAGAGAATACACATTGAAAGATATTCAAATATACCCTTATGATAATTATCATTTGTTTTTGACAGAAATGACAATACAAATAAAAAGAAAAATCCCAAATATGAACGGTAAAGAAAGAATTTCCTATATAAGAGGTTTATGGTTTCAAAGAAATAACTAACTTTTTCAAATCATCAATTTCATCATAAACATCTTTCAAAGCTTCCACAAATAATCCAGCTAAATTTCCATACATAACTCTTAATTTACCATCTTCTTTTGTTAAAACTGCTTCGGGCAAAACTTTTTGAATTTCTTGAGCAATTAATCCAGTAAATCTTCTTTTGAGTGGAGTGTCGTTTCTTTCAAAAGTATATCCTGAAAGATTTTTAATAATGTTACGTGGTTGTTCAATATTACTAAAATCGTATTTATAACTAATGTCGGAATCAGTAGAAATATCTGTTTTAGCATATATCTGTCCTGAAGTATATATATCACCATCAGTAAAAAGAAAGTAATTATCTAATAAATTGTCGTCAATCCAATCAGTCGAAGAATTACTAGAAATTATTAGTTTACCATATTGTAGAGTGTTTCCTTGAACAACAATGTTATAGTTATCAATATTTGAATACTTCACATTTGATAAGTTATCCCCAACAAGTATTCTATCTGATTGAAGAATATTTGAATTTTCAAACTCTTTGCTATAATTATTACTGCTGTCTCCAATATATACATGACGATCTGCTAGACCAGTTAGGCTTGTTTCTTTCCATTCTGTAATTACATTTGAACTGTCAATTGATATAATATATAAAGCACAGTCTTGAGGATTTTCTGGGATTTGTAAAGGTAAAATGATATTGTAAGAGCTGTTTATATTGCTGGATACAAGAGAAACATAATTACTTGAATTAATATCATATATACCAACGGTGTTTTTAGCATGAACGCCTGGACTGTCGTAAAAATTCTGAAAGGTCTTTTCAAATCCAACTACTATTCTGTTATCACTTAAAATTCTTAAAGGATGTGTATATGTTAATCTATTAGCATCATCAGTAAGATCAACATTACTGTTTTCAGTTAATGTGAACATATACTCGGTTTTAATATGATTATTTGTATAATCCCACGAACCAATGCTTTGATATGCAAATGTTCCCATAAGGTTTTCATTATCGCAATGTCTGAAAATACGCAAAACATTTTTAAAATCGTTTTTATCAGAAATAATATAGCTACTATTTGAATCAAAGTTGAAATGAACTAAACCATAGAAATCATCATCATATTTGTTTAATCCTAAAGAAAATTTTGGTTCATCGTATATTGAAAATATTGCTTTGGATGAATTTGTATTTTGTTGAATGGATAGTTTAGAATTGATGTTGAAATTTTGAATGACATCATCTGTGTCAATATAAACATCTTCATCATTAACAGCATCATCACCGATAATAACGAAACCCCCAATTGAACAACTTTTTTCATATTCTTTTTCATAGTTATTACCAATCAAAAGTTTAAAGTTATTAAAAACTTGGTCGGTGTGATTAAGAATGAAAACATTTTGATTTCTGGGTTCAATATATGCGTCTACTATTTCAAGTAATTTAACATTTGTAGCATTTTCATCATCTGTAGTTGCTGATAAAACGAAAGACCTTGGTGCGAGATTATTATCATTGATATATAATACAATTTTTTTCGGATTAATATATTTGTCTTGGAATCTGTAATGAATAGAAAAGAAATAATTATAAGAAGTGCCATCTTGGAATAGTTCTGACAAAAACTGACCTGTAAAAATTTGAGGTTTTTCAATTGACCTTACATTCGTATCTAAATCATTATAATTTAATATATCATGTTCACCATTTTCTGCCAAAAGATCTTTATTATATACTTTAAAATCCAATATTAATTGATTGCTGTAAGTAACTTGTGTAAAACCATCAATATCTATAGTATTACCAAAATCTATAATTTGATCGTATGATGGTGGAAAATATTTCATAGATGAAACTATTTGTTTTTGAATACCTTGATTGGATCCATTTATAGAATAATTTAAACCTATATGATTTGCTGAAATGTCAATATTACTGAAACTTATTTTATTTGTTTCTAATACATTTGTGAATAAATTTGAATGCACTAGAATATTGCTTGAAGACGGTGTAATCAAATCAAGTAGCTTATAATTTACATGTTTTGTAATTGAGCCATTGCTTGTAACTAAGATACCATTACTCCCATCATTATTTGCTATTGCAATATTATTTATCATATCAAATGTAACGTTTGAATCAATCTTTAATTTACCTTCCTCATTAACATAGACAAGACAATTACAACTATGTATATCTTGAACAATGCTGTTGTTTGCTATAATTTCTAATCTATCAATATCAAAATCATATTGACCAAATACAAACTTTTCAGCTTCTTGTTTAACGTTTAGTAATCTGTTGGGTACAAAAATATCACTTGAAAATTCAGCAGTATCAATCAAATTTGTGCCAATGTTGAGATTACTTTCACTAACAATAGTGTTACCAATTTTTAAACTATTCGTGTGAATATTTCCACAATTTGAAATATTTTTGTTATTTAGGTCAAAATTTGCATTTACAATAAAATCATTTTCTTGACTAATTCCAGCACAATTTATATAACTGTTTGACAATTGAAATGCGTTTGTATCATTAACAACAACATTAAATATATTGTCATTCGAAAATATTATGGAACCTTTTGATATAGCATTAACTAAGTCAATATTAACTGAATTACTTGAAGTTTCAAAAGTAGCAACATTACTTGAATAATCAGTATAAGTAAAATTTTTAATATTAATACTTTCGTTTAGCCATAGTTCGTTGCTATCTAAATTATTATAACTAAAAGATTTTGGTATAACATTCATATCTTATTACCCAATAAGGATATAAAATATCTTCTAAGTTCAGAAACTCCTCCGAAATATGTTCCGTCTTTATAAATAATTGGATAAAATTTTGCTTCACTTGGTTTTTGAAAATTATCAATTTTTTCTACAAATTCTTTAGAATATTCAATAAAATTTTCTTCAAATATTTCACACGCTTCATCACACATTAAACAATTATCTTTACTAACCATATGCCACCTATGTAAAGAATTATTCATCTTCTTATTTCTTCAAAATATTAATTTCATTTTTAAGTTCTTTTATACCTTCAATCAATAAACTAACAATGTTTGCGTAAGCCAATGATAATGAACCATCTGGTATTTTAGATACCAATTCTGGAATAACTTTTTGAACATCTTGTGCTATAAGTCCGATTTCATTTTTTTTCGTAAGTTTATTATAATAACTAACACCCTGTAATTTTTGAATAGTGTCAAGAGCATTTTCAATATTATTAATATTCTCTTTGTATTTTTTATCAGATCCTATACTATTTCCCCTAACAATTAATTCATTGTTAATTAACGTTTGTTCTGAATTAACTTTAACATAAACTGTTTCATCATATCCTTGTATTTCTAATATATTGCTAGTATTGCTTGTATTTTTAAGAAGACCACTTGATATTTCTACACCTTCTACTCCTATTGTTGATACTACAAACGTAGCATCGCAAAAAATTCTTGCATCATTCATTCTCATTATTGAAGTATCATTGTACCAAATACCAAATTCGTTATCTTTAATACCAAACTTATAACTATCTACAACATCATTCTTAAAAATAGTCAAACAATTAGAACTAGTTCCATCAATAGTTAAAACTTCACCGGAACCATTTTCTCTTCTCTTTATGTATAATGTACTATTATCAATAGCATATCCATTATTAATTGATACTCCTTTATCACCTCGCAAATATAAAACGTTTGAACTTATAATTGAATAAGAGTCAGGGGTTTCAATATTTTGTTTGCTTAAGTTGCCTATAATGGTATCATTATTATTATTATTATGCTTATATAAATCGCCATATATATGTACATCACCATTTTCTTCAATTTCAAATATTTTCTTGTTATATGAAGAATAATCTTGTGAATATATTTTGAGAGCGCCGTTATAACTATATAAGTAGTGTTTATATTCTTGATTAGTATTATTTACAGAACTTTCTAATATCAAATGTGGTATTGCTTGACTATATGTTAATTCGACATTTTTTAAATACGATCCTGTAAATTTTGTAAAATAGTCATTCAAAACATACTTTCTAACTATATTGGATGAATATATTGGGATTGTGATATTAATATTACAGGTGTTTTCTACAAGTTCTTTTTCTATATCATAAGCATCAAGTGTATTAATTGAAAATTCGTTTGAAAATGATGCACCATCATCTGTTATATTTGAGGAAGTTGTTAATAAATAATTATCTGAAAGACCATTTATTAAATTATAAGATGTTGATTTGTTAATAGAAACATCAAAATCAATCTTTATATCAGTTTGAATATCATTATATTTACTTTTAATTGTATTTTGAATAAAGTATCTAATATCATCTGAATCAATAATATGAGTTTCAATAATTTGTTTATCATAAACATCAAAATTTAAATCTGTTTCACTAGAAGAATAAATATATGTGTCTATAAATACATCAATATTTGATGGTCCATTTGTAATAAAATCAAGATTACTTCTAATTCCAATATTTGATAATTGAACATTTGTAGGAACTTGAAAAGAATTTGAAAAATCTGTATTATATATATTATAAATATCCGTTAGTATATGTGTATTAGATGTTTGTGCAGTATAAGAATAAATTTGTGAATTTACGGTATCATCCAATATGTATCTATAAGATATAGTTTTTTCTGATGATCCTAGGTTAGAAAAACTTAAATTACTAATATTGTATGTTACGTTTTGTATTTGATGATCTGTAATTGTATCAGTAAATACATGATTATATGTTAATATATTGCAACTCAATTGATAATCCATCAATAAGTCATCTCTGTTAGGAGAAACAATATTTGATAAAATGTTAATCTTCATGTAATCAATTTCAAGTTGAATATTTGATGCATTATCATTTTTGTAGTTGAATTCAGGTTCTAAAATATTTGAAACATTCATCGTAGCCGTACCTGTCGCAAAATCATTGTCTAATGATGTATATTCATTTTTCAATCTTACACATGAAACACCTAAATTTGAACCGTATACATCAAGAACTGCTTTAATATTTTCTGTTTTGTTAATACCTATTCTACCATTAGTAGTTAATGTAATAGGTTTTATAACAGGATCATTATTTATTGTGTTATTTGTTCCTAAATGATATGTTATAGATAAACTATCATCTGTATCAGAATTAGGTCCTTTTAATTTCCAAAACTTTGAAGATGTATTAAGTAATAGTGTAGGTGGAAAATTTGTGTTGGTAATTTGTAAAGTATCTTCAGTATTACCATCTAAATGAAAATACGTAGTATTAACAATATCTGAACTTGAACCATACTTGATATTTGTACTTGTATTTTTACTACTCGAAATTGTTGAAATATGTTTATTATTGATTTTTGTTTCAAATAGTGAATATGTTTGGCTTTCAATCAATGAAAAATCAACTTCATGCGCATAATTCGTTCCATGTAATACTGACGCATTTGTATTCCAGTCTAATATACCATATTTAACAGTTGTCATATTCGTATCGTTTCCATTTACAGTAACAAACGTTGTGCAAGGTTTTGAAATACAATCTCTTTGAAATACTAATAAATTGCCAGATTTACTTGCAACTGTTTCGACATT
>Ga0222715_10004230_pt1 | contig 12527 bp, 15 predicted proteins | sample C33_9DmetaG_FD_165056 | JGI IMG/M metagenome (GOLD analysis project Ga0222715, IMG submission 165056) | Estuarine water microbial communities from San Francisco Bay, California, United States - C33_9D | ecosystem: Environmental > Aquatic > Marine > Unclassified | place: USA: California...
TTCCCATGGTTTGTGGACCTGACGTCACTGTCTTAGTTCTAGCCGGATCGATTAGGCTACCTAGTGTCATACCAGCACCGGCACCTTGAGCAGCACCGAAAGCAGCACCCTTTGCAGCACCGAGCGCAGCACCACCTGGGCCACCAGCTGCAAAACCAGCAAGTCCGCCACCAACGCCGCCGATTAAAGCGCCTAATTTACCGAGTGTACCACCTAATTTACCACCCCGAGAAACCTGCCTTTGCTGTGCTGGTTGAACTGGGTTGATTCCCTGAATTGCCATTCTCATCCCCTTTCGTTTTGATTAACTTCTTGATGGTCTTTGATAGCCCGTACTGTAATTTACCTGGCCTCTAAATGTACTCGGCGCTGTTGCTGGTAACGGTGCTGGTGCTGGTGCTGGTGCTGGTGACACTGCCGGTTGACCTGTCGTTGCTCCAAAACTGATAGGATCGTAGCCAATTTCACGGAAAATCGAAGAAATCATATCGTCATTAAAACCAGCATTTTTCAATGCTGTAATTGCATTTATTCGCGTTGATTGTTTGTTAAATTCCATTTCAGATTGGAACTGTTCAGCATTTTGATTCATGGCAGCTATTTGCTGGTTTAATGTCGCTTGGAATTGCTCTTGTTGCTGTGTCCTACCCAACTGCGCTTGCTCTGCCTGGAAACCGCGTTGTGCTTGTGCTTCTAAGATGGCAAATTTTTGCGCCGCTTCCCGTTCCTGAACTGTGAAACCCTGCCTACCCTGTTCCTGCTTCGCTTGGAAAGCCTGCAAAGCCTGTCGCTCGGAAGTCGTGAACGACCTTTGTGCCTCCGCCTGTGCCCTGGCAAAAGATTCCTGTGCTATTCGTTCCTGACTGAGAAAACCGCGCTGTTCCGCTGCCTGGCCTGCCGCGAATTGTTGTTGACCTATACGCTCACCACGTTGGAATTCCCTCTGTGCTTCCGCTTCCCGCTGTGCCCTATTTACCTGTGCCTCGGCAACCAAAACATCCCGACGTTCTTCCCTTGCTTGACGTGCGACATCCTGCGATGCCCTTTCCTGTGCTTTGATTTGAGCACCGGACGCTAACATGCCTCGACTAGCAAACTGACCTTTGACTTGCTGTGAGGCTTCCTTACCCCGCTGCAATTCACGTTCTTTGATCCGTTGGCGCATGATATCAAATTCAGATATCTCATTCGCTGTTGCCATTATCTCAATCCCCGTCGATTATAATAAAACCTGCCAATGATAACTTTGAACCAGCTATCAGCCGTATCTCGATTATCGAATCTAAATTGAATACGTTTACCCCTGGTACCACCTAAGACAATTTTGACATTCTTTCGATTGACCCCGGCGTCCCAGTTTGCTTCCGACCAATTGAAACTATTCCAATTGCTACCACCGGCATCGAGATTGATCCTGGTTAACGCACCGGTAGAATCCTGAGAATCTGTGCGGTAAGATATACCCATGTCCCAATTGCCAGTATTTTCTACCTCAAAATGGGCAGTCCTAAAGTCCTTCTCATAATCCCTATCACCCGCCGCTTCATCAAATTCTTTAGTCCAAATATAACTATCGATTGCGGCACCATCGTCATTATAAGTGCCGTCCTCAAGCTGATAAATGAGACCATTTGCTAATGAACTAGATGCATATAGATTGCCGTTAAAAACAGTGAACTGGTTTATGTTAAGACCATCCCAAGGAACCCAAGAACCTATCACCCGATTGCTTTTGGTTCGCTTATGAAGATCATAAACATAAATACGGTTGTTAGTGGTTTGGCCTGTGCCTTTGGTAACACAGAAATAAAGCTTATTGCGATATTCGATACCCGCTACATTGATGCCATAGCTTTCCTGAAAATCAAAAACGTCTTCTTCAATAGTACCCGAGCGATCATCAGAAAAAAGTGAGCTACTGATTAAGTTTGCCGCTTGAGGTTGTGCGGTTCCCCCCCTCAACCCGTAGAAACCCACTATTTTCGAATTTCTCAAGGCTAGGTATATCTGAGTACCCAAATAATCGACAATGGAGCGAAAGCTTGCACACCCGTATTTCGCATCAGTTTTAATCAAAACCCAATTGCTATCATTAGTGTCAGGCATATAAATTGCCCAAACCGAATTTTGCTTATAAACAATCACGCTATTCGAATGAACACCTAAGCCAGTTATTTTCTCACCGTCGCCACGGGATACTTTGATAAAATTAGTTGATGGAAAAATGAATGGATCGCCAAGATTAGAATAATAGACGTATTGCGGTTCATCGTTATCTTCAACCACAAATAGGCGATCTTGATGGACTATGCAGTAACGCCAATTTGGTGGCAAGCCCGCTTCCGTGTCGGCCTCGGCACCAGCTGCACTCGAAGCTACGTTATCATTGAAGGTAGTAGTCGTATTATCGTTAATGGTTGTTATCAGTTTGAACGGGGTCGTGGTCCCGGCATCGGTCCGGTATATCTTCCGCTGAGCAACCCCAAACGACTGTGGCGCAACGGGAAGCGACGTAAGAACGATGTCCTCATTAGCGGCAGTGATAGTGCCGATAGCATCAGCTTGTAAATCACCTGTAGCACTATAGCTATTGACATATGCGATCTTGTATAGGTAGTCACCATTTAAATTTCCACCCGCCGTGCCACCGGTTACAGCACTAGTCGTATTGCCTGGTGCTGGTACTCCATGACGGGTAAAATCAGTGCCATTGTATTTGTATGGGGTAGTCGTTCCCTGGCCTATAAACACGACATCGAGATACATAGCGAAGGCAACCTGTGACCCGGCCGTGTATAGACCCTGGGAACTAGATATAGTTTGAAACGTCGTTCCACTTAAAACATAGGCGGTATCATCCCACACCGCAATCATCGATTGCGTACCATTATTATAATTGGCAGTGAATAAACCATCACATGTATAGGAACCAACTGCCGCCGTGTTTAACTGGGTTGAACCCTGCCGTGTCTTTACCGTTCTGTCCTCGAAAACGACATTTAAACATGATGGTGTTTCAGCATCATCGATTTGACGCAATTCGTCCCTAGTGTTCAAGCCACCATCAAAAGTTTTCATTTCAAAAACTGTGCGGAAACCTCGTGCCATTACAAATATCCTAATTGGGTATTCGGTAAATCTTCTTCACGCAAAACTCGACGGAATTTATCTCCCCGGCGGCGTCGTCTCTCACGCCGTCTCACTTCAATAACTGCCCTTTCCCACTCATCACGATAAAAGCCCGTATTGGGGTGTCCAAGCTCTTTTGGGGACATTAAAGCCCTAACACCTAGTACCAGTGCGGGGTGATAATGAACCGGTATTTCCAAGACGCTGGTAGCACTCGGAAACGACGGATAATCATACGTGTAAATCGTAATCGTGACTGAACCCGTGTCGGGTGTCGGATATAAACCGATGACACTGTCAAATTCATAATAATACTGTGGCGTGCCTGTGACTGTCGTACTGGTGTTTAAATAAACACTGTCTAATTCACGGAAATCGATTTGCCCTAGTTTCTGCCCATTATATTCAACGCGCTTGATACGATAAGAACGGGTCGGCCTCGCATATTCTTGCTGGTCGGCAACCGTTGTCGTCGTATATCGATTTTCAATGCATTCCGCTTCAGTCGCTAGCCTGGTTGCTGCAAAATATAGATGATTATACAATTCAGCATCCGACCAAAAGTCGTCACCCACTGCGTTGTGGAATTGACGGGCAGCTGTGAGTATTTCTAGTGGGGTCATAACCTACCTCTATAGAGTAGTCCACGATGTTGATGTTACTACGAATGTTATAAAGGCATCACTGCCAACGCTGATTGTCGAGAATGTTCCACTTGCTATTGTAACAAGATTCTGAGTTTTTGAGGGATATATGTACTCATATCCTGCCGCATCGCTTAGTGATAAATCATTAATTGTATCGGAACCCGTAATGGTTTGAACCGGTAACGTATGAACGACATCGAATGTTAAACCAACCCCGATGGTTGTAGTTTGTGCGTCCATAAAATGAACGACATCGAATGTTCTGTTTGCCGTTGCCGTGACAGTTTCGGCAACCAGCTTGCCAATGTCTAAATCAAGATCTTCATCAGTTCCCCAATAACCCGTACCCCAATTAAATTCGTTCCAACGATAGGTATCGTCGGCACCGAAAACCTTGAAGGTGTTGGAGATGGTTATTGAAAAATCAGTCATGGCTTACCCGCTGAAGGTATATTGAGCCGTAACCGTTAACGTGTCACCGGAACCTTTATTAATAACCGATTCGGTGTCACGCGAAAATAACGTACCCCCTGTATTGGTGTCATAAAGACCATACTCAGCAATTGCACCGGTGCCGCTGCCCGCTCCGAATGTTGCTACCACCTGAAATATAGCGCCTGAACTATAGGAAACCGTGCCCGTGTGCCTCGACTGTTCAGCACCTAAGCCCGTATCACCTGCAACCTCTGACGTGGCATCCGTTCCAATAGCGATATAATTAAACGTGAAAGTGGTAGCTGCAGCATTTGCACTCGCTAGATATTGCGCTAGACGTTCAACCCCGTTCGTCACAACTAGGTTATAACCTTCCTCGCGTTGCTTCTCATAACCATTTTCATCGGTAAGAACAGCTGTCCATTTACCTTTGATTTTAACTGGTGAACCATCGCTAGGGTTTTTTGGTTCTTCCATTCTTCATGACCCCTGTTTGAACGGTTAACGTTTCCTCATATTGCCGCAAGCCTTCTTTAGTCCGAAACTTGCTGCCGTCGGATGCTGCGAATTTAAACGGCTGATCATACTTTGCAGCCCTTGCCTCGGCGTCTTCTTCCAGTCTAAGTTTTTTTATTCCCTGACTAGATACATGACCATCACGCCGAAATGGCTGAAAGGTTCCCATAAATTTAATGGCCTTACTTCTCGGCATTTCGATATATTCACCCCGAGGAATGAAAATCTTTTCGCCTAAAAATTCTTCTTCATGATCAACCGGGCCTTCATTCCAAATTTTTGCATTCATGTTTTTACTCCAAATTTAACTTTTACAAATTACTTCAAACGTGCTGGTGACATCGGTTTGCCCTGTAGACAATTCGATTTTCAAATGCTGGTATCCTGTCGGTATAGGTATGCACCTGGCACTCAATCCCGACGCAATACAGAAATCATTTACCGCAACCGTTGCACTATTTATCGGCGGATGCATCACCCTGACAAAGGTATCGGTGGCGGTTTCAGCTGCATGGATATAAATATTAGAACCACTACTGAATGAAGGTATCTTGAGATTGATAGTGCTCCATCCTTGTTTTAAGTCAAGCGCTCCCGATAGCGTAGCACCGGAAGTTACATCGACCGTGAAAGCCTTAACGACTTGATTGTCAGCCATTTTATCGACCTACACAAAACAAAGTGAAAACATCACCACTAACAAACCCACTAGCACCTACGGTTCCAGCTATTGCTGTGGACGCTGCACCCGTATCGAAAACTAGGTTTCTCGGACCTGTCGACGTAAACGACTGTGCTTGGCACCAAGCGAAATCAACCGAGGAAAGATCGGTTGCTATGTTTTGAGTAGCGGCATCAGCGGTCAGCGAATAAACCAGCATTCGCTTGTGACCTAGTGTGGTGTTCATTATTAAATCTTTTGTGTAAGCCATTTTAAAACTCCTAAAATAATACTTTGGGTACTTTGTAATTAGGTTCAGTCGCGTTGCCTGGGTTTTTCGCCATATGTTCTAATTCTTCACTGATATTATACATTCGAATGTAATCCCACATGGTCATTTGTTTGATTGAGGGGATTAACCCTTGCGGATAGGCACCTAGTGCGCCACCTTCCGAACAGTTTACCCATAGGCCAGGGCATCGCATTGACACACCTTCAAACCATGACTTGAAATTGACATAGCTTTGCCACGAATAAACTTTATTTCCAAATATATCATTTAAGAGTACGGCTTTGCCGATTTTCCCGTCGTATTTCGAATCCCAAGGATGAAACTTCTTTGTGTAGTCGAAACAAAAATCAGCGCCTGAATAAGCTATGGGATTACAGCCCCAAAACCCTTTTGCAATATACATTGCTGCGCCTAGAACATTCCCGCCATTCGAAACATAAATCTCGAATTTCTCAATATCTGCCATTTCCTTCCTGATCTGTTCATCAGGTATACCCGCCGAGTACCATAAAATTTCACCCCCCCAACTTTGGATCAATTTTGGGTGGGAACCGACGAATGCAGCCAATTTCTGATCACGGGTTAATTGCAAATATTCATCGGATGATTTTTTCCCACCCTCAGATATTTCTTCAACCGTAACCTCACCGGCATCTAAACTCACCCAAAGATCAACGTTTATTTCGTTATCCATGAGGTAGTGGAAATTATGCAAACATGAAATAACTGGAATATCCTTATTTTTTTTCAAAGCTTCAATGGAGTTTTTAAGGCTTGGGCCGGAACCTAATACAATCGCTGGTTGGTTTCTATATAAACCCCACTCCATACCAATATGGTGTGCACTGAAAGGGCCATACTCTTTATGGTTTGCCTTTGTATTGTTAACCCAAATATCACGCCAAAACTTTATTGTTGTGGCATCATTCGATACCGCTTTCTGGTGTAAACCCTCTGAGCTAACGGGTGCTTCCTGCAAATAGGGTAGAAACTCCAAATCCATTTCGATTGTACGACGCATTGAAAACCTCTTATTAATTAAACGAATAAGAGCACCCGAAGGTGCCCACTTTAAAACACATTGATAAATGCAGTACCTGATCCGGCGGAAGCGATTGCTTCCATGGTTTTACCAACCGCTGGGGTTGGATATCCAGTTGAATTAGATTTCAACGCAAACTCACCATCAGCGGCCAGTGCTAGAATCTGTCCAGCGGCGGCTGAATTGTTAGCTTCCATTTCTACTTCAACAAAACCGCGTGTCACCAACCAGCCATAGGTTCCAGTGGTAAGCGTGGCATGCTTGCATACCCCTACCAAGAAATCGACGGAAGTAGTTGAGGAAATAGTGACTGAATAACCGCTAACAGCGGAAATCACGGCACCATATGACGGTGGTATTTGTGAATTGCCAGCGTTGTAAACAAAGACGTAGTCTTCATCACCATCGGTCATGCGGTAGCCTGGCTCAGGGTCATTAGCTCCGAGCGAAGCTGTTACCATTGATTTACCGGCGAAAAGAACCGGACGATTTGCGTAGTGTGTCATACTCTTAACCCCCTATTATGCTGTGATTGCAGTTAAAACGCCATGACGACGGTTATTAGATGATGCAACCACACCCATCCAATAAACTTTGGCTAGTTTGATGTTTTGATTGACTGGCTTGATAAATTTCTCGAAGCGGAAATTTTCGTCTTTGTGTGGGTAAAGATCGAAATAAGCCAAGTTTAACATCCAAAGGTATCCCGCTGGTGAAGCAGCATCCACGATATAGGGTTGACCATTGAAAAGCAGTGACTTGAAACCACCCTTTGCCATTTCTTCATCAGCAAAACGTTGCTGTGGCTGTAGTAGGTTCCAGTAGCGGTCAAACATATCCTGGTCGGAAACAAGGATGTCTGGATATTCTGAACCCTCACCAGCATCACCATAGAGCCCTTGCATTGCACTAAGTGTCAATGTTGTGGTGCTAGAATCAACCTGGCCATTCCACCAGCTGTAAGAACCGTGAGCAATACCACCATAGGTTCCTGTGGTATTAACAGCTAAGCGAAGTCCTTGCACTTGCTTGCTGTCGCTACCATCGTTGAACAGTGCGGTGTTAAGTTTGTCACGAATAGTTTTCTCAGCGTTCGAAACCTTACTCATAACAAAATTAATCTTGGCAGCATCGCCGCTGTTTCGTAGTTCATCAAGTCGAGTAATCGAGATGTTAGCATAAAGTTGCTTCCATGCGAATTCAGCGGCAGTGATTACTTCGCTATCGGTTGTGTCGACTGTTTCCGCTCCCTGGTACCACCCGGAAGCTGTCGCTTGCGCGTATTCCAATGGAACGATAACTTTGTCGCCACCCGATTGAGGCTTTTCCGTTGCCTTCAATTTCTTGAGTAATGCGTTGGTATTGAAGATGTTGTCAACCATCTTTGGGATAAATTTCTTTTCGGTGATTGCCGAAATTTGATCATATGTAAGTGCCATAATCAGCCCTTCCCTATTCGTTTATTCCTAGTTCAACTAGGGCCTCTCTTGCTAAGTCCTGGTAAGACATTTGGCTCAAGTTTGTGGCTTGCTGTGTCTGTTTTACCGACCTATCAGTGATTGGCCCTAACCCCATTTTTTTCTTTGCTGTCAATTCTTTGGCTAAAGATTCCTTGGCTTTCATTTCAGTACGTTTAATGTGCTGATCAAAAAGATAAGAATTTGCTGCCAGGTTATAACTTCGAATACCGTTATCGACGGCGTGTTGCTCGATTCTTTCCTGCAAGGTTTGCCCAAATTCGTCTTTGGTTTCCCAATCGAAATCAGGGTGCTTATCCTTGTATTCAGCTTTCGACTTAACAAGGCTTTCCTCTGCCTTTTTTAAACTAATTTCCTGCCTTTCATTGTCCTGAGCGTTCAACCGTTCTTCAAGAGATTTGATGGTTGATTGCAAAGCTTGATATTGCGGGTCACTAGTTACATGGCTTTGTTGCCCTTGTTGTTGCTCCCATGCCGCTCTAACTGTTTCAGCGAATGAGGGATTTTCGACCATATATTTGTCGATGTTTTCCCAATACTCTCTTTTCTCGGAAAATTCTTGTTGGCGCTTTTCTAACTCAGCAAGTTTTTCTTCGAACGCTGCACGCTCCGACTTGAGGCTATGCATCTTTAGTTCATAATCAAAACCTTTTTGAGCATATTCCGTGACTTTATCACGGGAAAATTGCTTCTCTCCATTTTCCAAATCTTTGTGCTTTAATGTGAAAAGATCATCTGTACTTTCAGCTGGCTCATTTACTCCGTCTTCACTTGGCTCTTCACTCTTCGCTTCATTTTCGCCTTCCGTGGGTTCTGATGTTTCCACTTCAGGTGACATGACCGAATCATAAAGCGCTTCCGCTTCCTCAGAGGTTTGCGGGACTGAATTTTCTGCAGATTCACTTTGCTCACTCATATTATAAACCCCTTCGAATAAAAATTAAACAAATCCCGGTTGCATTTGTGCTTCACCTGGGCCTGGTGGTAAACCCTGTTTCATACCTTCCAATTCTAGCTGTTGCTCTTGTGCTAAGGCAGCTTCCTGCATTGCAGCTTCCGCCTCACCCTGCTTTCGTTCCTGCAATTTCCTCAAAATCTTATCTTTACGCGGGTGCTGAATATCTTCGAGATAATCAGATTCGTCATAAATTCCCATTTCAAATAATTTGGTGGCTTGGTTTTCTCGCTTGGCTTTTGCAAAGGGTAACGTGGTTCCTGTCGCTATGATAACATCGAGATTGCCCTTTGCCACAATCTCACGAATATCAGTAGACACCATTTCACCTGTTTCTTCATTTCGACCAACTTCTTGGAGTTGCATGACCAATTGACTTTCGTTTTCTTCATCAACCTTTTCATCAACCGCAACCCTGAAAAATTTACCGTCGTTTTCATTTCCCGTTAACCGCACGATTCGAGGGATTTTGTAATATTGCAAAATCCTGGCTACATGCTGTTTACCAACCTGCGTGAGCCAATGCTCAATATTGCGTGATTTCAACCTAAGCTTAGTCTGTGCGGCTTCCTGCAGCATATCAATCGCAATACCACTTGAATTTGACGATGGTGTCGCACCCCTGGAAACGTCATTAACACCGCTGATCTGATCGAATAAATTAACAAGCCTGTCCATGGCTTGCAGGATAAACGGCTGTAGCTGCACACCCGATTCGCGCCTTACCTCGGTTTGTGGGTTCTTTTCTATCACCAAGCCAGGTTGGTTGACGATGTTGTCAGGGTCAATACCGCTGTCGGCGTCTACAATCCATATCGGGTTTCCCATTAGGATTAAGACATCCATTGTATAGCTGATTAGTTTGTTAATCATTTCTTGGGGACCACGAAGCTGTTCAACTTCACCCATTCCCCAAAAAGTGCGGGGTCGAATATGATCAACCCCGCGCGCGAAAGGAAATTTTCCGTCTATGTAGGGATTTTGGAGATCCTCTAACAGGATACCATTAGCATGAACTATTTTACGACCGTTAGGATATTTTTTCTTGGTTTGAAATTTTTTGACCTCACTGCCGTCTTTGTCTTTTTCCATGATTTCATATTCTTCGATTTCATCGGAATGACAATAAGTCGTAACCAGCAAAACTTGATTAGGACGTTCAGCGTCCATTGGTCGGTCAGCTTGGACCAACATATCATAATCTGATACTGACCTGACCCGATAATCGTCCTCTGTTTCTACCCTCGCTTGCTGAGATAAAGGCATATCACCGACGTTAGGCTTGATCAAATGTGCCCACTTTGGATACCTGCGCTTCACTTCCTCAAGATCCGTCGGAACCGCTGTTTGAAAGCGGCGGCAGAATTTGTCGTTAATATCCCTAGCATTCTGGTCGGGGTAGCAATGGATTGGGTCGACTAATTCAAATTCATAATCACCAAGCCCAAAATTGTCTTCCTCATCCCACTCTTGCTTGGAGATGACCGTTCCTATAGTCGCAAGATCAACAATGCCTTCAGCTACGATTTGTGAGAATCCCCTTTGGTCCCACTTTGCTCGCAAGATTTGTGTCATGACTTCCGAAAATTCGAAATCCGATGGTTCCTGCGGTAGCGTTTCAATGTTGGGTCGATTGTCAGTCAGAATTGGGATGATAGTTTGAATAGCTGCGTGAGTGAGGTTTAAAACTTCCGAATGCCGATAGCTTGGTCGGCGTTCACGCCATTGCTTACCCTCGGCAAATTTGACGTTACTTATCCAATTAGTGTCAAATAACGCGCGATGCCTTTTGGCTTGTGTCAGCCATTTTTCACACATCCTAACAATGTGACGCGCTTTCTCGGGTTGCTCGGCCTTACCACCGGGACTAGAAGTACCTTTTTCCTTGGCACTTGATTGATGTTCCTCAAGCTTGCCAGTCGCCTGGTTGTCTGTCCTCGACTGTGAATTGTCACCATAATGATTAGGCAAAACTAACCCCCTCTGACTTCACCAACACTGAAAACGTCATGAAATTCTCTTTGGCTCAAATTGTAATTTTCTTTTTTTGGCTGTAGTCCATCTTGCTTATCGTTACCAACCTCGACGAACCCTCTCTCTTTTGCGATGCGCCGTGCCTCTGAATTTGAATTGACGACACACCCTAGAGCCGGGTGGAAAAACGTCTGATTTTCGGAAACCTTTTCATTTTTGAAACTAATATGCTCACTGATCATGCGAGCCATCGTGTGCCCGCAATCACATAATTCCACTTTATCAGCTTCCGCTAACGGCTTTGTTATCTCGCGCTCAACATCACATTGAGAGCAATAGTAAGGGTATCGCATCGCTTACGCTCCAATTTGCAAATTATATTTTCGAATGTGTTTGAACTGTTATATCGGTTTTAACGATGTCGTGAAACCTGAAACCTTACACAGTTTATCGCTCTAGCCGAATTGGCACCCTCAACCTTTCTTTCATCCACTCCACAAGGAACCCCTGCGCATGTTATTTTGGGATTTGAGAATTTATCGACCCTTGGTGCTGGATATAAAAAAGCGTAAGTCATTATGGTGCCAAATTTATCTGCTACCCCATAACCCCGACCCCACGGATGCGGATTGCCACGACTACCCTGTAGTGCACTATGACCAAGTCCCATATTATGGCCCAATTCATGAGCTACCGTTATAGGGCCACCGTCCTCTCTTACTGCAGAATAAGCCCATTGCGGACTAATGGTCAGGTAAGCAATGCCTAGAATCCCACTACTACCAGTTTTATCGACGATAGCTTGCACATAGTCCGCTCGATAATCATTTCTGGCATCAGCTATTTGCTCTGATTTTCGAATTTCTTCGAGTTTTTCTCGAATGGATTTTGTCTTAAATTGATAATCAATCAGCCCAACTTTTCTGAGACGGACATAAACCTTAGAATCCCGATAGTATTTATTTATCTTGTTTATCCATTGGTTGGTTTCGCTGGTCATATCTCTCATATTGGATTGCTGAACGAATAAAACATCGATTCTTACCATTGAACGACTGTTGCACGCTTCCGACTGATAGGATTTGAAAGTATGATAATCATTAATTTCATCTTCTGGGATAATGAAATCATTGCCGTATACTGGGCACGCACTGATAAAGAACAAGCAAACCATGAAACGAATAAACAACATGAAAACCCCCTAAAATCTGATTCTAAAGATAATCTTGATTTTTGCGAATTCGAGATACCTTAAACCTGGCTCAAATCTTTCTTTTGCAAATAACTGCAAACTATCCAGCAAATAGGGTTCATGAAATAATTCTAAGTCGATTTCTCGCTTAGGTTCCTTGCACCGACAAATATTTTGTTTGATTTTCTTAACAATATTTCGACCAT
>Ga0222715_10004233_pt1 | contig 12516 bp, 10 predicted proteins | sample C33_9DmetaG_FD_165056 | JGI IMG/M metagenome (GOLD analysis project Ga0222715, IMG submission 165056) | Estuarine water microbial communities from San Francisco Bay, California, United States - C33_9D | ecosystem: Environmental > Aquatic > Marine > Unclassified | place: USA: California...
AATGGTGAAATAAATAACAAAGGTAGAAATGAGACACACCAGTGCACTAATACTTTGACGAACATACCCCAAGATAAAGAAATATTAGATAATTGAAGTTGCTCTAAACTTCCATCGTTAAAATCATCTCTGAATAGTTTATCCATTCCCAAAAGAGAAGATAAAATGGCTGCAACCCAAATTACACCGGGTCCAATTTTTTGTAGGGTGTCAGGTCCAGGTCCGATACCTAAAGGAAAAAGTGTAATCACCATGACAAAAAATAACAACGGTTGCAATAATTCAGCTTTTTGACGAAACGCCAATACTAAATCACGTTTTATCACACTCATAATAGGACTGACAGTATTCATAAGCGGTACTCTAAGGTGATATCAGTCACTGGTAATCGACTTTGCAACGGTTGATGAGAAGTCATTAAGACGGCTCCGCCGCTCTCTACAAAATCATCAATCAACTCTTGAATAAAAGTAACCCCTTGAATATCGAGAGAAGTGTAAGGTTCATCCAATACCCAAATATTAGCGGGTAACAACTGTGTCCGAGCTAAAGAAACTCGTCGTTGTTGTCCTGCAGATAATTCTCCACTAGGCACATCTTCTAAACCAACCAAATTGAAACGCGCTAATAGTAGATACAACTCATCGGTTGTGGTGACAACGCCATGCATGTTCGCCCAAAATTGAAGATTTTCGACACTAGATAGGTGTTTATTTAGACCTAATTTATGACCTAAATAGATCAGCGGATAGGGCTCAGAGGTACTGTTTGATAAAGTTACTGTGCCCGAATCCGGCGAAGATAAACCGACTAGAATTCGAATTAAACTAGTTTTACCCGCCCCATTAGGACCAAGTAGATGAATAAGCTGACCACTGGACACAGTCAATGAGATATCTTCAAACAAAACACGGTCTTGTTTGTGACATGATATCCCTTGAGCAGATAGCAACACCTTATTATCTTGTGTAATGGTACTGGTATCTAACATTGCCTGATTAGCTGTTGATGTAGCAGCTAAATGAGTCTTGCTATTCACGTGAAATTTCCATCTTTTTTAACGATGATAGGATATCATAATCAAGGACTTATACAGTATTATTTAATCCATAATTGGTAGTAGATTGAGTCATTTACCATAGATTTTTTTGGGAAATATCTAAAAAAACTTCATTTTGGTCATTCAAGTTAATGTCACAGCGTAAATTTGAAAGTGCACCACCGTTTGATACACATGCATAAATTATATGACGCTTTAGCAATCTGGTAATAGTTAAGCAGATATAAAAAAGGTCATCTTTAAGATGACCTTTTTAAGTAACTATTTATGTAGCAGTAGCTTATGCTTCTTCAGCTTCGTTTTCGCTTTCTGAAGTAGGTTTAGCTTTACATAATAACTCAGCACGGATACGGGCTTCAATGTCATTAGCCATTTCTGGGTGTTCTTTCAAATATTTAACGACATTCGCTTTACCTTGGCCAATACGTTCACCATTATAGCTATACCAAGCACCTGCTTTTTCCACTAATTTTTGTTTAACACCTAAATCAATTAATTCAGCTTCTTTGGAAATTCCTTGGCCATACATGATTTGGAATTCAGCTTGTTTGAAAGGTGGTGCAACTTTATTTTTCACCACTTTGACTCGCGTCTCATTCCCAACAATCTCATCACCGTCTTTAATTGCACCAATACGGCGAATATCTAAACGAACTGATGAATAGAATTTGAGTGCATTACCACCAGTAGTTGTTTCCGGATTACCGAACATCACGCCAATTTTCAAACGAATTTGGTTGATGAAAATAACTAACGTATTTGAACGTTTAATATTACCCGTTAATTTACGTAAGGCTTGAGACATCAAGCGCGCTTGAAGACCTACATGTGAATCACCCATATCACCTTCGATTTCGGCTTTTGGTGTTAAGGCAGCAACAGAATCGACGATCACAACATCTACTGCGCCTGAACGTACTAACATGTCACAAATCTCTAGCGCCTGCTCACCTGTGTCTGGTTGAGACACTAGCAACTCATCGATGTTAACCCCTAATGCTTCTGCATATACTGGATCTAGGGCATGCTCAGCATCAACGAAGGCACAGGTTTTACCCACTTTCTGAGCTTCAGCAATAACTTGTAATGTCAGTGTTGTTTTACCTGAAGATTCAGGACCATAAATCTCAACGACTCGACCACATGGCAAACCACCTATACCAAGAGCGATATCAATTGATAGTGAACCTGTTGATACAGATTCGATATCCATAGCTTGGTTATCGCCAAGACGCATAATTGCACCTTTACCAAATTGCTTTTCAATCTGACCAAGTGCTGCGGACAATGCGCGTGTTTTGTTATCTTCTGCCATGTGTGCCTCAATATAAAATGTGAGTTAAGATGTAATTCTATGATGTGGATTATAATACTGTATAATTATACAGTGCAACAAAAATATTGTTATTTTTTCACTTCACTAGAATTGAGTATGATAAATATAGTGCTTTTTATTACGAGTGTCTGCTGAGCTTTTGATCAGTTTTATTTATGAATGCTTAATAAATGCACAACCTGCTCAATCGCATATTCTATTGACTGTAATCGCACAGCATCACGGTCACCGGCAAAACATAGCTGTTTAGTATTCACCACATCATTTACGACAAAACCAAACCAAACCGTACCGACAGGTTTATCAGTACTCCCCCCATCGGGCCCTGCTATCCCACTAATGCTGATACCAATATCAGCACCCACTTGAGACACCACACCAAGCGCCATTTCCGCAACCGTTTGCGCTGACACTGCGCCATATTGCGCTAATGTTTCTTCTGAGACACCTACCATCGCCTGTTTTGCCTCATTAGAATACGTCACTACGCTATGTTTGAACCACGCTGATGATCCTGGCAAAGAGGTGAACGCATAAGCTAGCCCCCCACCCGTGCACGATTCTGCACACGATATCGTCAAATGATTCGTCGTTAAATACGTCGCTAACTGTGCTAGCGCATTTTGTGTATTTTCTTTTAGATAGCGCATGAATTTATTGTTATGCTATATGTATGGATTCATGAATGAAGTATAAAAATAAATTGAGCTCAGCACAAACGCAACATACTCCAATGATGCAACAATATTTACGCATCAAAGCCCAACATCCAAATGAATTACTATTCTATCGGATGGGGGATTTTTATGAATTATTTTTTGATGATGCTAAACGTGCTGCACAACTTATTGATATTACATTAACTGCTCGTGGTAAAGCGGGTGGCGAACCTATCCCTATGGCGGGTGTCCCCTACCATGCCGTGGAAGGTTATTTAGCTAAACTTGTACAAATGGGCGAGTCTGTCGCTATTTGTGAGCAAGTAGGTGATCCTGCTACGAGTAAAGGTCCTGTTGCGCGTGAAGTCAAACAAGTCCTGACTCCCGGCACAGTCACTGATGAAGCTTTACTCCAAGACGCTCAAGACACATTAATTGTCGCAATTACAAGCCAATCATCGTCTAAATCTGCTGGTCAAATCCACTACGGCTTAGCCGCACTTGCATTGAGTACTGGACAGTTTCTCATTACTCAACCACTTAGCGAAGAAGCATTATTAGCTGATTTGCAACGTTTTAACCCTGCTGAGTTATTATATGATGAAACCTTAATCGCACCGCAAGTACTCGCCACTTATCCTAAATCTGTTAGACGCCCACAATGGGAATTTGATACTGATACTGCGGTGAATCATTTGAATATGCAATTTGGCACCAAGGAACTCACTGGCTTTGGTGTGGCAGATGCAACTCTGGCGCTCGGCGCAGCGGGTTGTTTATTGCAGTATGTCAAAGATACTCAAAAACGTGCACTGCCCCATATCAAACGCATTAGTTTACAAGCACAAAGCGACACTGTGCAGATGGATTTTGCCACTCGTAAAAACCTAGAGCTGACGCATAATTTATCCGGCGGGATTGAGAACACTGTTTTTGATGTACTCAATAATACGCAAACACCGATGGGGGCTCGCTTATTACAACAATGGATCCATCGCCCCATTACCCGACATAATTTACTCGAACAACGTTATAATGTTATCGATAGTTTAGTTGAGCACGATGTCGATGCTCCGGCTCAAATATTGAAAAAAATGGGTGATGTCCAACGTATATTGGCGCGATTAGCATTACGCTCTGCTCGTCCGCGTGATTTTGCACGATTACGTGATACGCTAAACTTACTACCTGAGCTGCAAAACATATTAGCTAAGCATGATGAACCAAAACTCCAAGCACTCGCCAATACCATCTCAACATTTCCTGAATCAGCAGATTTACTCACCCGTGCAATCATAGATAATCCTCCAGTAGTCATCAGAGATGGGGGCGTTATTGCGCCTGGATACAATGTGCAACTTGATGAACTCAGAGCCTTATCACAAGGGGCGACAGACTTTTTAACCGTATTAGAAGAGCGAGAAAAAGACGCGACGGGAATTAATACATTAAAAGTCGGTTATAACCGTGTTCACGGATTTTTCATTGAAGTCTCAAAGGGTCAAGCTCATCTTGTGCCGGGACATTATATTCGCCGTCAAACACTGAAAAATAACGAACGCTATATTATTGAAGAGCTCAAAGCCCATGAAGAAAAAGTCTTAAACTCGCAAAGCCAAGCTCTTGCCTTAGAAAAACAATGCTATGAAGCATTATTTGATGAACTACTACCTCATTTAGATGCGTTAACGCTAAGCGCAAATGCTTTAGCAGAACTCGATGTATTAATCTGTTTTGCGAGTCAATCTGTGGCACTGAACTTATATCGTCCTGAGTTAACTTCTACACCGGGTATTGAGTACCAAGACGGTCGTCATATTGTAGTAGAACATGTGACAAAACAACCGTTTATTGCTAACCCTTTGCGGCTTGATGCACATCAAAAAATGCTCATGATCACCGGCCCGAATATGGGAGGTAAATCCACCTATATGCGTCAAACCGCATTAATTGTCCTATTAGCATATATTGGTTGCTATGTCCCTGCTCAACGCTGCCAAATTGGCCCAATTGATCGAATATTTACCCGTATTGGTGCTTCTGATGATCTGGCGTCTGGGCGCTCTACTTTTATGGTTGAGATGACAGAAACCGCTAATATTTTGCACAATGCCAGTGAACACAGCCTTGTGTTAATGGATGAAATTGGACGCGGCACGAGTACTTATGATGGGTTATCCTTAGCATGGGCATGTGCTGAATATATCAATAATACGATTAATGCCTTTACCTTATTTGCTACCCATTATTTTGAGTTGACCCAACTTGCTGAAAATACAGAAGGTATGTGTAATGTTCATCTTAATGCGATTGAACACAACGATACCATTAAATTTATGCACAATGTCCAACAAGGCGCTGCTAGTAAAAGTTATGGATTACAAGTTGCACAGCTTGCTGGCGTCCCCGAACATGTTATTCAAGTAGCGAAACAAAAACTGACTACGCTTGAGACGCAGTCAATAGCAGTGGACACAAGCAAGACAGATTCAGCATCGGAAACTAACGCGGCAAGCCTGGTTGAACCGGTACAACTGGCCTTGGATAATTCACATCAAGCATTAATTGATACCTTAGACCAAATAAGTGCAGATGAGCTGTCCCCAAAACAAGCCTTAGATTTCATTTATGTACTTAAATCCATGCGTTAAAAGCACAACTTCAGATTGTTATTGAATGGATATTTGCGTATAATCACGCTCCAACCAAGAAGAGTGTTTCAACTCTTTACACTCGTTCATAATTAGACGCCTTTAGGTAAAACATGACTCAATATATCTTCGTCACCGGTGGGGTGATTTCGTCATTAGGCAAAGGAATTGCTGCAGCATCATTAGCAGCGATCTTAGAAGCCCGTGGGTTAAAAGTTACGATGTTAAAACTTGACCCTTATATCAACGTTGACCCAGGTACTATGAGCCCGATCCAGCATGGTGAGGTATTTGTCACCAATGATGGCGCAGAAACTGATCTTGATTTAGGTCACTACGAACGTTTTATTCGTACACGTATGACTAAGCGTAATAATTTTACTACCGGTCGAATTTATGCATCTGTTTTAGAGCGTGAACGTCGTGGTGATTATCTCGGTGCGACTATTCAAGTCATTCCTCACATTACCAATGAAATTAAACAACGTGTGATTGATGGTGCGGAAGGCAATGATATTGCTATCGTTGAAATTGGCGGCACAGTGGGTGACATTGAATCGCAACCGTTCTTAGAAGCGATTCGCCAACTCGGTACAGAACTAGGTCGTGACCGTGCTATGTATATGCACTTAACCTTAGTACCATATATGGCGGCTGCCGGTGAAGTGAAAACAAAACCCACTCAGCACTCAGTGAAAGAACTACGTTCAATCGGTATTCAACCTGATATATTAGTCTGTCGCTCTGAATCAGCCTTACCGGCAAACGAACGTGCAAAGATTGCACTATTCACTAACGTCATCGATAAAGCGGTTATTTCATTAAAAGATGTCGATAGTATTTATAAAATACCTGCAGCTTTGAAATCACAAGGAATGGATGAACTGGTAGTTGAACGCTTCAAGTTAGATTGCCCAGAAGCAGATTTGTGCGAATGGGACAAGTGTTATACGCCGAATCAAATCCGACTAAAGAAGTCGTTGTTGGCATGGTCGGTAAATATATTGAATTACCTGATGCTTATAAATCAGTCAATGAAGCACTCAAACACGCAGGACTAAAAAACCGTTTAAGCGTTAAAATCAAATACATTGATTCATCTGACATCATTTCTAAAGGACCACATATCCTTGAAGAGTTGGATGCTATCTTAGTGCCTGGTGGATTTGGTGAACGTGGTGTAGAAGGTAAAATTGAAGCTGCACGTTATGCCCGTGAGAATAAGGTCCCTTATTTAGGTATTTGTTTAGGTATGCAAGTAGCGTTAATTGAGTTTGCTCGAAACGTAGCTAATATGCCTAATGCAAATTCGACTGAGTTTGATCCAGAAACGCCTTTCCCTGTTGTCGGTCTTATCAATGAATGGTTAGATTCTGATGGTAGTGTCGAGCAGCGTGACGAAAGTTCTGATTTAGGCGGCACGATGCGCCTTGGTAGTCAGTTATGCCACTTACTTGAAGGCAGTAAAGTACATCAGTGCTATGGCGAAAAAGAAATTTATGAACGTCATCGTCACCGTTATGAAGTAAATAACACCCTACGTGATAAAATTGAAGAAGCAGGCCTAAGAGTCAGCGGTTTATCTACAGATAAACAATTGGTTGAAGTTATAGAGATCCCAGAACATCCGTTCTTTATAGCAGGCCAGTTCCACCCAGAATTTAATTCTACACCGCGTGATGGACATCCTTTATTTGAAGGGTTTATTGCAGCCGCGGGTGAATTTCAAAAATTGAATCATTAAAAGGAAAATATCAAACATGGCAACAATTAGCCGAATTATTGGTCGTGAAGTACTTGACTCACGTGGTAACCCAACTGTAGAAGCTGACGTTTATTTAGAATCAGGTGTGATGGGACGAGCAGTAGCTCCTTCTGGTGCATCTACAGGTTCACGTGAAGCGCTAGAACTACGTGATGGCGATAAAAGCCGTTACTTAGGTAAAGGTGTATTAAAAGCCGTTGCTGCAATTAATGATAAAATCACTCCAGCATTGATAGGTTTAGATGCAGCTGACCAAGCTAACATTGACCAAGTGATGATTGATTTAGATGGTACTGAAAATAAAGAAGTATTAGGGGCTAATGCAATTCTAGCTGTATCTTTGGCTGTTGCTAAAGCAGAAGCAATCGCAACCGGTATTCCTTTATACGAGCACATTGCTAATCTTAATGGCACGCCAGGCCAATACTCAATGCCTGTTCCGATGATGAATATCATCAATGGTGGTGAGCACGCTGACAATAACATTGATATCCAAGAGTTTATGGTACAGCCTGTTGGCGCAGCGAACTTCAAAGAAGCCCTACGCATGGGTGCTGAGATTTTCCATAGTTTGAAGAAAGTTTTAAATGCTAAAGGTTTGAATACTGCTGTTGGTGATGAAGGTGGTTTCGCGCCAAATTTAGGTTCAAATGAAGAAGCGTTATCTACCATCATTACAGCGGTTGAAAACGCTGGTTATAAAATGAATGACGACATCACTTTAGCGCTTGATTGTGCGGCATCTGAGTTCTACAAAGATAATCAATATGTATTATCTGGCGAAGATAAGTCGTTTGACTCTGAAGGTTTTGGTGACTATCTTGCTGAATTATCACAGCGTTACCCTATCGTATCCATTGAAGATGGCTTAGACGAAAGTGATTGGGATGGTTGGGCAAGCTTAACGAAGAAAATTGGTGACAAAGTACAGCTTGTCGGTGATGACTTATTTGTAACCAACACAAAAATTCTTAAGCGCGGTATTGATAACGGTATTGGCAACTCTATCCTAATCAAATTTAACCAAATCGGTTCATTAACTGAAACGCTAAACGCAATCAAGATGGCAAAAGCAGCTGGCTTTACCGTTGTAATTTCTCACCGTTCTGGTGAAACTGAAGATGCAACGATTGCAGATTTAGCTGTTGGTACTGCAGCGGGACAAATCAAAACAGGTTCATTATGCCGTTCTGATCGTGTTGCTAAGTACAACCAGTTATTACGTATTGAAGAAGCATTAGGTGCAGAAGCTAAATACCTAGGTCGCAGTGAAATTAAAGGCCAGTAAGCTTTACCATACGCTGTCGATTTAATGACTAAGCCAGTCTTAGAGACCCTGTTCTTTTGACTGGCTTTTTTATGGCATTTCATGCAAAAATCAGTAGTATTACACCCCTTAATTCATTAAAGCAGATACTATGGTCGAACAAAGCGATATCTTTTTTCAAGATCCCGATTCAGCAGCTTTTGCTGAGTTGTGTAATGCTTTGTATCAAAGAGAATGTTTATTTTTAGCGGAATATGGACCAAATCAAACGGCATTACTCAAACGTAAACTCAAACATTTACATATCCACGTCACACAATCTGCCGAACAGTTACTTAATAACACCTCCCCTCTTGTGGTAGATCGTCATAACGCCAGTTATCAAGCTAAACAAAGTTCGAAATGCCCTAGCACTAAGCAAACAAGTGAAACGATAAAAGAATACTTCGCTCAACATCAAACGATTGGTGCTATTTGCGCAGTGAGTATTAATGAGATGGGGATGACGCATTTAGAAATAGATTCTCTAGATCGCGTCGATGCAGAAAAAGCACTCATTCATGTGAATAAATTTGGCTGGTTTAATATTTCTGGGCAACCGACAAATCGCGAGGGTGACATTCTAAATCAACATGGAATACAACAAATCACGCTGCTAAAACCGACTAAAGCGATCATGAGTGCAGCATGCTGTGGACATCGTTGGTCACATTCAGGAAAAATCTCGCCACGTGTATTAACCATGCGCGAATTGAGGTTATCTTTCAATATTAAATGGAAAGGCCTACGTTAATCATATTTTTAGGATAAAAATCCTATCGATATTCCTAATTTAAATAATAATCAGCCATAAGATATATAATTTATCAAATTCTTAGTATAAAAATCCTATTAAACGCTATTTGCATGCAAGTTTCCCTTGACCCACTGCCGACTTAAACGTACAGTTAACCTATGAAAAATACATTTCACACATATTTATTATCTGACCTTCTGTTACTGGTAGCATGACTACACGGGTGAGTAATAATTTAGAATAAATTAACCCGTGTAACCCACGGGTTTTTTTATACGTAGCGTACATTCAGAGGAGTACCACATGACGAACCATGTGAAAATTTTCGATACGACTTTAAGAGACGGTGAGCAAGCATTACCTGCAAGCTTGACGGTGAAAGAAAAACTACAAATCGCATTAGCGTTAGAAAAGCTCGGTGTTGATATCATAGAAGCTGGATTTCCAGTTTCATCTCCTGGTGATTTTGAATCGGTTCAAACTATTGCGCGAGAAGTAAAAAATGCAACCGTATGCGGATTATCTCGTGCGTTAGCAAAAGATATAGATGCTTGCGGTCAAGCGCTCGGTGTAGCTGAACAATTTCGTATTCATACTTTTATTGCTACCTCTGATATTCACGTCTCTACTAAGTTACGTAAATCTCAAGATGAGATTGTTGAGATGGCAGTGGCTGCGGTCAAACATGCCCGCAAATATACTGATGATGTCGAGTTTTCGTGTGAAGATGCTGGTCGTACCCACATAGATTATTTATGTCGAATGGTAGAAGCCGCGATCAACGCAGGTGCCAAAACCGTCAACATCCCAGATACTGTCGGTTATACTACGCCCACTGAGTTTGGTGGTATTATCGGTCAATTATTTAATCGTGTACCAAATATCGACCAAGCCATTATTTCGGTTCATTGCCATAATGATTTAGGATTAGCCGTTGCCAATTCATTAGCAGCGGTAGAACAAGGTGCTCGCCAAGTAGAATGTACTATTAACGGCATTGGTGAGCGAGCTGGTAATTGCTCTTTAGAAGAAATAGCCATGATTTTGCAAACACGTAATGAACGTTATGGATTGCAAACTGGTATTCGTAGCCAAGAGATCTCACGTACCTCAAAATTAGTCAGTCAATTATGTAGTATGCCAGTCCAAGCAAACAAAGCTATTGTTGGTGCTAACGCATTTGCTCATTCTTCTGGTATTCACCAAGATGGTGTACTCAAAGGACAGAATACTTACGAGATCATGACCCCAGAATCTGTGGGTCTCAATAAGAATCAATTAAACCTAACCTCACGCTCTGGTCGTCATGTCATTAAACATCGATTGCATGAATTAGGTTATAATGAAACTGATTACGATTTAGACGAAGTTTATGCTTCATTTTTACGCCTTGCCGATAAAAAAGGTCAGGTCTTTGATTATGATTTAGAAGCATTACTATTTTTTAATCAACAAAAACATGAACATGCTTTTTATTCATTAGAATATTTACAAGCAAGTTCAGGTAAAGAAATTATCCCTAGTGCCACAGTCTCATTGAATATTGGTGAAGAAACCGTTACACATAGCGCCACAGGTAATGGTCCTGTCGATGCCGCGTATAACGCTATCATGCAGATCATTAATGAAGATGAAATTAACATTGTTGATTTCAAACTCGGCTCTAAAGGTGAGGGAGCAAACGCACTTGCCCAAGTCAGTATTGTCGCTAAATATAAAGATCGCCGTTTCCACGGCATTGGCCTAGCAACAGATATTGTAGAATCCGGTGTAAAAGCACTAATTTTCGTTTTAAATAATATGCATCTTGCTGATCAAATTGATGAGCAAAAACAACACATTTCCACAGGAGTATAAATGTCTTCTTATCAACTAGCCGTATTAGCCGGTGATGGAATCGGCCCAGAAGTCATGGCCGAGGCTGATAAAGTATTAAACGCGGTTGAGCAAAAATTTGGCTTTACATTAAATAGAACAGCTTATCCGGTTGGTGGCTATGCCATTGACCACCATGGTCATGCTCTACCCGATGAGACATTAGCGGGATGTGAAGCTGCTGATGCCATTTTATTTGGTTCAATTGGTGGGCCTAAGTGGGATGAACTGCCGCTGGATCAACGTCCAGAGCGTGCCGCTTTACTTAAGTTACGAAGCCATTTTGATTTATTTTCAAACTTCCGCCCAGCTAAAATTTATAAAGGTTTAGAAGATTTATCTCCACTGAGAAAAGATATTGCCCAAAGTGGCGTGGATGTCTTAGTGGTGCGTGAACTCACCAGCGGGATTTACTTTGGGTTTCCAAAGGGATTAGAGGGTGACGGTGAAGATGAATTTGCTTTTGATACTATGCGCTACACACGCGGTGAAATCCGACGTATTGCTATTTCAGCTTTCCAAGCAGCGCAAAAACGCGACAAGAAAGTTACCTCTGTCGATAAAGCCAATGTATTAGTATGCAGTCGTCTATGGCGTGAAGTCACCGAGGAAGTCGCTAAAGACTACCCTGATGTTGAACTTGAGCATATCTACATTGATAACGCGACGATGCAGTTATTGTGTAATCCGTCACAGTTTGATGTCATGTTATGTTCGAACCTTTTTGGTGACATTATCTCTGATGAATGCGCTATGTTAACCGGTTCGATGGGCTTATTACCTTCAGCTAGTATTAATGCTGATGGGTTTGGTTTATATGAACCTGCAGGCGGTAGTGCGCCAGATATCGCCGGCAAAGGCATTGCTAATCCTATTGCACAAATTCTTTCAGCCGCCATGTTATTACGTTATTCATTAAATTTAACAGACGCTGCAGATGCCATTGAACAAGCGGTCATCAAAACGCTTGAAGACGGTGTATTGACGGGCGAATTACTCAGCAGTGAGGAACGCCACAAAGCGAGTAACACGTCACAAGTCGGCGATTATATTACTCAACAAATTTTACAGGCATAAGGACACTCCTCATGGCTAAGACCCTTTATG
>Ga0222715_10004237_pt1 | contig 12512 bp, 20 predicted proteins | sample C33_9DmetaG_FD_165056 | JGI IMG/M metagenome (GOLD analysis project Ga0222715, IMG submission 165056) | Estuarine water microbial communities from San Francisco Bay, California, United States - C33_9D | ecosystem: Environmental > Aquatic > Marine > Unclassified | place: USA: California...
CTGAAAGGAGAACATTATTCAATGAAGTTGACTCAGTAATTAATGATAAAGTTAACAGATTAATTGATAGTGATATAGTGCCAATATTTTGTTTTGGTGAGTCAATAGATGAGAGAAAATCTGGTACTTATTTAAACTTTATAGAAAATCAAATTAATGAGGGATTAAAAGGCCTTAGGAAAGATAAGGTAAAAAAATTAATTGTTGCTTATGAGCCTATATGGGCGATAGGCACTGGTGAGGTAGCCTCACTTGAAAATATTGTTGAAGTTCTGGATTATGTTAAAAATCTCATCAACAAAAAACCATTTTTCAATGACGATAATATTAAATTTATTTATGGAGGAAGCGTATCGCCAGACAATGCTGAAGATATTTTAAATACAAAAATAGTTGATGGTGCATTGGTAGGTGGAGCCTCTTTAGATGCTACTAAGTTTATAGATATTATTAAAGCGGTGGAATTATGAACTTAGTATTTGTTAGGCATGGACAAAGTATTTGGAATTTAGAAAATCGTTTTACGGGTTGGGTAGATGTAGAATTGTCTGATAAAGGAAAAGAAGAAGCAATTAAGGCAGGTAGAACTTTAAAAGACATAAATTTTATTCCAGAAATATGTATGACCTCATTCCTTAAAAGATCGAAATCAACAGCAAGTTTAATAATTGAAAATCTAAATGGTAAAGACTTATTGGAAATTAAAAGAAAAGAAATCTGGCAATTGAATGAGAGACATTATGGATCGCTACAAGGATTAAATAAATTAGAAACTACAAAAAAATACGGCGAAGAACAAGTACATTTATGGCGTAGAAGTTTTACTACCGTCCCACCTCTCGTTGATCCTGGTTCAGAATATGATCCAAATACAAATTCAGTATATAAAGGAATTGATAATGAGTTACCTCTAGGGGAATCTTTAAAAGATGTTGTTAACAGAGTCTCCTTAACACTTAAAGATATTTTAAAGTCTGTGATTAAAACAAACACTCTTGTCGTTGCGCATGGAAATAGCATCAGAGCGATGGTAAAAATATTAGATAATCTCACTGATTCAGAAATTGTTGATGTAAATATTCCTACCGGAATACCACTAGCGTATAATATTACTGAATCATCAGTTGAAAAAATTGGTTATTTAGAGGATGAAAAAATTTTGAAAAAACTTCAGAAAGAAGTTGAACTTCAATCTAAATTAAATAGTGAGGAAGGCTAATCTTTTACCTATGGATACAATTACTGCAATACTAATAACAGTCCACATTATTATTTCAATAGCTTTGATTGCTCTCGTACTACTTAACAGTGGTAAAGGTGGAGGGTTATCTGATATGCTTGGCGGACCTGGTTCATCAGGAAATATTGGCCAAACATTAGCTGAAAGAAACCTGAGCAGGATTACAGCTGTAGTAGCTCTACTTTTTGCCGCTACAACTCTATCCTTATTTTGGTTTCTTGATTGAGTTTGCGCGGGTGGCGGAACTGGTAGACGCGCAGGATTAAGGATCCTGTGGGGTAAAACCCGTGGAGGTTCGAGTCCTCTTCCGCGCACAAACTATGTACAAAAATATTACAGCTATAGTAAATGATCCTGACGTAACTTTAGGAACTATAACACCCGAAATACGCTTCGAGTATGCATGGGATATTAATTGGAATACATTACCACTGAGTAATAAATACATTATTCTTGGTGGACACATGGGTGCTTACGATACAGATGAATTTCCCTATTTAGATTATGAAAAGAAGTGGTTAAAAAAGGCAATAGAAAACAAAACACATATCCTAGGAATATGCTTAGGAGCTCAGTTGATTGCAGATTCTATGGGTGGAAGAGCATATCTCGCAAATGAAATTGAATTTGGATTTAAAAATTTAGAATTTTTAAGTAATGATAGTATTTACGACAGTTTCAAAAACACAAATGTTTTCACTTGGCATAGAGATACATTTGATTTACCCCCTAATGCTAAATTAATTGCACAAACTGACTTTCCTCAAATTTTTACATTAAGTAATGCTGTTGCTTTACAGTTTCATCCTGAAATAGAAACAGAGTTGTTTAATTTATGGTATTCAAGCGATGTTTCAAAACAAGAATTAAAAGGTTATCAAGTAGATTCCGAGGTTGTGTATTTAAAAGATAATTTAAGTAAGTTGAAAATTAATATGAATGAATTTCTTAATAAATGGATTACATTATAAATTTTCTAATTGTTTCTGGACAAAATTATTAAGTATTTCATATTTTTTATATAAATCATTTTCATCAATAATTAAATATCTTGTATTAAGGTCTAGTGGGGTAGTAATACACAATTCATGTAACTTCATTAATCTGTTCTCGTTCTTTACTATAAACTCTGGTATTGCCAAGTTGATACCACTCTCAATTAATTTAGCTATTAATCTAGATACGTACTTTTCTAATGTAGCTAATTCATTAATACTAGGAGGTAAACCAATTTCATTAAATTCCTCAACTTTGCTGAGGGGATATTCAGAATTAGTTGATATTGTTTTTAATTTATGAAGCTTCAGGCATTCAATGATTATTATCTGTTCAGCGTTAGATATATCTTGGTGTTCAATAATTCTTACTTCTGAAACTGTTTGATGTAATTTCTCTAAATTTTTAGAAACTAAAAAATTTTTATTGTCTTTAATTGTATCTCCTATTAATAAAAGATACCTGGGTTCATAAACCCTTAAAGCAGATATTTCAGTAGGGAAATAATTAATACCTGCACCAAAAATTGGAAAATCAACTAACATTATTGCTGTTAAATATCATAAGAGACTTTTATAAATAATGAGAATTGAAGACGAAATAAAATTAACTTTTGACGATGTTTTGATAAGACCTAAAAGAAGTACTTTGGTTTCAAGGTCTGAAGTTCATCTTGAACGATCTTTTAAATTTAAACATACAGAGTCAATATGGGATGGTGTTCCCATTGTATCCGCCAATATGGACACAACAGGAACATTTGAGACTGCTATATCACTCCAAAAACATAAAATGATTACTGCCATTCATAAATTCTATACTGTTGATGATTGGAAGAATAATATTTCCAATTTAGATCCTAGCTATATAGCCGTAACCGTTGGACAATCTGAAGAAGATTTAAATTTAGCTAAAAATATTTTTAATCTAAATAATGAAATTAAATTTTTGTGTATTGATGTAGCTAATGGTTATCGGGAAGACTTTATTAATTCTGTTAAAAAATACAGAGACACATTCCATGACAAAATTATTATTGCTGGAAACGTAGCCACAAGGGAAATGACAGAAGCTTTGATACTTGCTGGTGCAGATATTGTAAAGATTGGAATTGGTCCTGGTTCTGTTTGCACTACTAGAAGTGTTGCAGGGGTAGGGTATCCTCAACTTTCGTCTATATCAGAGTGTTCCGACGCTGCCCATGGATTAGGTGGTCATGTAATGGCAGATGGTGGATGTAAATTTCCAGGAGATGTTTCAAAAGCTTTTGGTGCTGGTGCAGATTTTGTAATGTTGGGAGGTATGTTTGCTGGTCATGAAGAATCTGGTGGAGAATTAGTTTCTGATGATGATGGAGTTATGTATAAAGATTTTTATGGCATGTCTTCAACTAAAGCACAGCAAACATATTATGGAGATTTAGCAGTACACAGAGCTCCTGAAGGAAAAAAAGTAAGATTAAAGTTTAAAGGGCCTATAGACACAACAATACAGTCAATTCTCGGAGGAGTTCGCTCCGCATGTTCATATGTCGGAGCCAAAACCCTAAAAGATCTTCCAAAATGTACTACTTTTATAAGAGTGACTCAAACAACCAATGAAATATTTACAACATTTGAAAATCATTGAAAGTAAAAATCTACACTAAAGATAATTGCATTTGGTGTGACAGAGCAAAAGGACTTTTAAATGCACACTCAATTGACTTCAATGAAGTTGACCTGTCTAATGATAATGAACGGCAAAATTTCTATAAAAAATTAGGTGCAAATGTAAAAACAGTTCCTCAGGTATATATTGATAATAAAAGAATTGGGGGATATCAACAATTAAAGGAATGGTTGGATGAGTAATCAAGATTCAGCCAAAACAGTATTTCTTGCTTTGTCAGTTAATTTTTTTATTGGAGTAATAAAATCTTTTGTGGCAGTAATAACGAGTTCAAGTGCAATGTTTTCTGAAGCAGTTCATTCTTTTGTTGACTCATTTAATCAATTTTTATTATGGTTTGGTATAAAACAATCAAAAAAAAGTAATCCAAAACTTTATCCACTAGGAAGAGGTAAAGAAGAATATTTTTGGACACTTGTTGTAGCTGTCTTAATTTTTACAATTGGTGGGTTGGTATCTCTTGAACATGGAATTGAAGCCCTGAATCATCCTAAAAAATTAGATAATTTATTTATTTCAATTTCAATACTGTCTATATCGATTTTATTAGAATCGTATGTTTTAGTTAAAGCGGTGAAAAAATTAAGAAAGAACAGAGATACAAAATCGATATTAAAGTTATTAAAACAATCAAATGATGGACCTTTAATTGCTATTGTAGTTGAGGATTTTGCAGCAACATTGGGATTAATATTTGCGCTTATTGGTACGCTACTAACTTTCTTTACGGGCAATTCTTTTTATGACGCTGCTAGTGCAATATTAATTGGTATTCTATTAATGATTTCTGGTCTTTTCTTAGGTTACGAAATGAAACATTTAATAACTGGTGAGACTGTAGATTTAAATATTTCAAATGTTCTTCAATCAGAAATTAATAAATTTGAAAAAGTTAAGAAAATAATTAGAACAAGTTTAGTATCAGTCGGTGCTGATAAATATTTGGCAATTGTTCATATTGATTATCTTGATTCATTAACTGATTTTGATATTGTTGAACTAAATAAGGAAATAGAAATTCAAGTAATAGATATTGATCCTAGATTTTTACATTTATACTTAATCCCTGCTTAAATTAAAACATGGAAGTTAAAAAAAATCATTTATCAGATGAACAACTAGAAGTTACACAAAACTGCGGAACGGAGCCTCCATTTTCTGGAAAATTACTGAATGAAAAAAGAGAAGGTACATATTTGTGTGTTGTTTGCAATGAAACCTTGTTTGAGTCTAATACAAAGTTTGAATCAGGTTCTGGTTGGCCAAGTTTTTTTGATGCAATAGAACATAAAATAAACAGAAAAAAAGATTTTTCACATGGAATGGTGAGAATCGAAATAACATGTGCTTTTTGCCACGCACACTTGGGTCATGTTTTCAATGATGGACCCGCACCTTCTGGCCAGCGCTATTGTGTAAATTCACTAAGTATGGAGTTTTTACCAAATGAATAAAGTATATGTTGATCAGAACTGTTCTATTTGTTCAACATATGGTGAGTGGATAAGTAAACAGAACAATCAACTAGTTATTGAAAGTCATGAAATGCTATCTAAACAAGAGTATGAGTTAGATACTTTAGTTTTTAAGACTTCTTCAAAAAATTATTATTACTCAGATGCCGTAATTATGTCAATCGCTTCATTAGGAAACTTTTATAAGTTAATTTATATTCTTAAAATATTTCCAAAAAAACTTCGAGATTCTGTCTATAAATTGCTTTCTAAAAATAGATATTTTTTTAATTGAAATATATAAACAAGCTTAAACAAAATAAACTGTTTCGAGCTTTTCTTATTTTTTCAATATTTCGTTTTTTTTATGGATTCTTTATACTTTTCATTTCCTATTTCATTACAACAAATTTTGATGATGGCTTATTAATAACTGCTGGATTTTTGTTAATTAGTGTTTTTACTTCTAGAGTATTATTTAAGAAGTTTAAATTAAAATTTAATCTCTAAAATTACCAAAATTTAATGGAGTTTCTATATCTGAATCTTTTATTAGCGTAATTGCTTCTTGTAAATCATCTCTTTTTTTGCTTGTTACCCTTATCGTTTCATTTTGATAAGAACATTGAATTTTTTTATTATTTTTCTTTAATAATGTAATTATTTCTTTTGAAGTTGATTGGTCGATTCCTGATTTTAAATTATAGGTTCGTTTTACTTCAGAAGGTAATGTTTCATCCTTAACATCCCCTAAAAATTTTATAGAAACACTTCTTTTTACAAATTTTTCCTTCAATACCTGTTCAGCAGCAAGCAATCTGTCTAATGTGCTACTTTTTAATAAAATGGAATTTTCCATTAAACTTATCGATGTTTTCGTATCTCTAAAGTCGTATCTATTAGATATTTCTCTATGACACTGATCAACAGCGTTAGTTACTTCTTGTTTGTTGAATTCTGATGATATGTCAAATGTTGCCATATTTGTACTATAACTATTTTAGAATTCTATTAGCTAATATCATCCCTGCAAATGCTAATAATACAGATAGTAATATCGATAAAAGTAAATAAATTATCGACTGTAAATTGCTTTCATTTTGCAGATTTATTACATCATAAGAAAATTGAGAAAAAGTTGTAAATCCGCCAAGAACCCCAGCAAGAAAAAATATATTAAAATATTCACTTTTATCTTTTGCAAAAATAAGAAAGAAGCCAAATAAAAATGAACCTATTGTATTTACTAAAAGAGTGCCAATGTGATTAAACGTATATATTTGAATGATTAAATTAACTAAATATCTAAAAAGTGATCCAATTCCTCCCCCCAAGAAAACTAATAAACCATTAATTAACATTATGTTGCCTTATTGCTTCATACATTACAATACTCACCGAGTTTGCCAAATTAATGCTTCTAGAGTTAGATTGCATAGGAATTGTAAGTTGGTCATACTTATTTCTAATGCCTTCTGGCAGTCCAACTGATTCCGGACCAAATATTAGAAAATCATACATGTTCAAACTTGAATTCCAGTATGGCTCTGTTGCTTTTGAGGTAAGGCTACATAGCTTAGCATCTTTATTAATATCAATAAATTCTTCCCATGTTTCGTAGGTTTTAGCAGCTGCTAAATCATGATAATCTAGACCAGCTCTTCTAATTTTGTTTTCTTGCATGTTAAATCCAAATGGCTTTATAAAATTAACTGGAATACCAGAATTAGCTGATAGCCTTATTATTGCTCCTACATTTCCTGCTATTTCTGGACTGTAAACAACAATTTCCATTATCTAATTATATTGATATTTAAGTTACTTGAGCTATGTAAAATATTTATGTGAGAGAAATTACAAAATTATTTATACCAAGTTTTATGTCACTTAGATATGTTTTTACTCAGACAAATAAAACTTCTATTTCTAGAGAGAGATTTATTGATTTTTTAAAAACATTTGGCTTGCTACTACTGGTTATTAATTCTTTTTCCTTTTTAGATCTTAAGTATTCAGGAGGAGAGTACTTAATAATTAACAATTCATATATCTCATCTAATATGACAATTATTACATGGTTTACGGTGGGATTACCTATATTTATATTCTCTATGGGATTTACCAATTTGATTGCTTGGTATTCGAATGTTGGTAGAGATGGTAGCCAATGGAATTATTTAGTAGATAGAATAAATAGTTTACTAGGCCCAGTGTTAGTTTTAATTTTTTCAGTTTCTATAGTGCTAAATGTTCTACTAAGAACTAACTTAATACCAAATTATCTTACTACCACAGAAGACGGTGTAATTTCATTAGTTGAATTTACTTTATGGCCACTTTGGTTAGTTTCAATTTATATGGTTATGGTTATGTTCGCACCGCTAACAATATACCTTCATAAAAAATATCCCTACTTAACTTTGGCGGTATTTGGATTAGTTACTTTTTTTATTGACATCATTGAAGTGCCAATCAACTACTCCTATATTCAGGTTTTTAATTATCTTTTCTTTTGGTTAACCATACATCAGTTGGGCTATTTCTACGCAGATGGAAAAATACAGATTTTAAATAAAAGAATTTATTTTATGTTGGCTTTAGTTTTTTATGGCTTCCTTTTTTATCAATTAATTTTTAACAAAATTTTATTAAATTTTGCAAATTATCGATTAAATACATTTGGTAATGAAGACCCACCATCTGCATATTATTTAATTGTTTCTTTAGCCTTTATATTTTTCTTGATTTCACTTCAGACTTATATTGACAAATTACTGCACAATAGAAAAGTTTGGTTAATTTTTTCTCATCTTCATTCAAATATTTACACAATATACTTATGGCATCTTATTACATTAATTTTTGTTCTCTTGTTTAACCTAAACCCCTTTAGTGTAATATTTATACATGTGTTAATTACCTTCATGTTTGGCAATTACGAAAGATCACAATTTAATCTTTCTCCAAATCTTGTCCAAAGAGTAAATCCTCTTCAACCATGGCCAACACCAATAAAAGCAAGATTTTCATTAAATAATTTTAGCCTTGCATGGGTTTCAACATTTTTAATTCTTTTGGGAATTATCCATCTGACACTTGGTGGGATTGGTCAAGACGGCTTTTTTAATATTAGAGAATTTTATTTTTTAAGAAGTAATACGTTTGAAGGTATTGGCAGAATTTTAATTGGGGTTTTATTACTAAATACCACTGTTAGGGGATTAGAGTACAAAAATAAATTATTATTTTTTGCAGCATTTTTCATGACTATATCTATGTTTACTAGACAATTAATTGATGAATCTATTACTAATTTTGAATATGTATTTACAATTTCTATAGTTATTTATTTTCTTTATTTACTCATACCAAAAAGTAACTATAAATTATCCACAAAGGTCAAATAATTGTGAATTTACCTAAAGGCGAAACCAGACAAGAGCTCTTAAATAGGGCATTTCTATATGTTTTATTTATAGCTATATCTGTACTGATTTTTTTAAGAGTTAAATCTTTATTATTCGATCTTTTTGTAGCTATAGTTTTAGCTGCTTTAGCCGAACCAGTTGTGTATAGGTTATCTAAAAAAGTTAATAGAAAAGTTTCTGCTTTTATAGCTGTTGCAATGATTTTACTAGTGATAGGTGCTACTTTTTTTTCAATAATACCAATCATGGTTCAAGAAATTTACTTCCTTTCATCACAAATTCCTACATACTTTGATAATTTTATAAATTACCTTAATGTTGAGGGATTTGCAGTTTCTAGTCAGTCATTAGATTTAGAATCACAATTTAATTCACTAATAAAAGACTACGGAAGCACAGTGGGTTCAAGTGTAGTTTTTGCTGGTCAAGGTTTGTTAAGAACTCTTGGACACATTTTTATTATTTTCTTCTTTACATATTATTTGATAAGTGAGGGTGATGGTTGGAGAATAAAACTCAAAGAATCACTACCTGAAAACTTATCAAATTCTATAGACCAGGTTTGGACTATTGGTGTCTCAAAAGCTGGTGGATTTATTGTGGCAAAATTTATACTTGGAATATTAGCAAGCATAGTCTTATCTCTTGCCTTCTTATTAATTGGATTACCTTCGCCAATAGCACTTGGTGTTTCCGCTGGAGTTTTATCACAACTTATACCAGTTGTTGGGACCTTCTTAGGTGGATTGGTACCTTTTATTGCTTCTATTTCACTAGGCACCACTTCAATGATTGGAACTGTTAGCGTTTTATTATTCTATCAAGTTATAGAAAACTACTTTGTAAGTCCTAGGGTAACTAAATCAACCATGGAAATACATCCAGCAGTTGCCGTATTTTCAACACTTTTTGGAGCGTATACTCTTGGTGGCGTTGGTGCTATTTTAGCTCTTCCGGTTGCTGCAACTGTCCAAGGTATTCTTGGAATAATATTAAAGAACAGAAAAAATTAAATTTTTATGTTTAATTTACCTATTTCAGCAATAAAAGCTTTAGACAGTCTTCTTGGACATGTTCAAGAAGAAACAGTTGAGCCTATTGAAGAGTCAATAAGGGGATTAAAGAAAAATTTCAAAGCTGGGAACTATCTTGCTATATCAACTCTTTTTATTCTCACTGGTGCTTCTATGGTTTCAAGTCAAGTATTTGATGGTCAATATTTTATTCAAGCACTAATTTATTTTTCATTCGCGCTGTTGGCAATATTAAGTTTCGGAATTATTGTTTGGAGGATTTTGAAATGAGTTCTTTTTCAGAAAATTATGATAATTTAAAAGATGAAATAAATAATGATAAATCTAAATTGATATCTCTATTATTCTTAGGCATTATTTTGGGAAGAGTTTACGAAAAGTTTTTAAAGTTAAAAAAGTCGATAACAGGAAGATTTAAATGAACAAAAATACGCAAAAGATTATAGTTATTATAGTTTCATCAGCAATGGTTATAACTTTATTATTACCTCTTTTATCAGCTTTATAAATTGAACCTAGATAATAAATTAATAGTAGTAAAAACCTCTAAAAGTAAATATCTTGCTGTAGTAGATATAGAAAAAGAATTTATTACGAATGAAGGAAAGTTTTCATTTTCAAATATTAAAAATATTCCTTCTAAAATAAAATCTTCAACTGGTGTTGAATTTAGAATTTATCATCCTACTTATAAAGAGTTCATACTTTTGATGAAAAGAGGACCTCAAATCATTTACCCAAAAGATATTGGCCAAATTATTGTAGAGGCTGATATTCATAAAAACAGTAATATTCTGGAAATAGGAACTGGTTCTGGAGCTCTAACTTTATTTTTATTAAATATCTTAGACACAGAGGGTTCATTAATCTCATTAGATTTGAGTAAAAAAAATCAAAGAAGAACAAAAAAAACAATAGACAGATATATGTCTACAAATGATTTTATAAATAAATATAACCTTGAATTCATAACAACTAGCTTGGAAGAATTTAATTATAAAGAATATGCTGAAGTAATTGATACGGTAATTACAGATGTTCCTGAACCATGGAATTTTTTTGATAACAATACTCTCACTAAAGATCTTAAATGGGTTTCATATCTTCCATCTATAACGCAAATTGCCAAAACAAATGAGGTCTTAATCGAAAATAATTTTGAAAATATTGAAGTTAAGGAAGTTATACTTAGAGACTGGGTTGTTGATAAAAAAATAGTTAGGCCAAGTAATAAGCTTGTGTCACATACAGGATTTATAATTTCTGGACGATATATTAAATATTAAGGCTCAATCATGATGCACTCACCAGGGCATTCTTCAGCTGACTCAACAACAGCTTCTTCCTGTCCTTTGGGTACATTTGCTAGTCCTTCAGCTCCACCTACATTACCATTTTCTTCAGAGAATATTTTGTCTCCTTCTTTTACGTAAAATAGTCCATCATCCAAACCGACGAAAACATCGGGAGCTATTTCTTCACAAAGGCCATCGCCTGTGCATAAATCTTGATCAATCCAAACTTTCATAATGTATATATTACAATAATGTTGGCTTAGTATTAATTTTAAAATAGAAATTTTTTTTGATAAATACGATTGTAAAAAAATAGGTGTAATTAACTTAACATATGAAAAACGTAATAAAAAGATCAGTTCAATTGTTGAATCTTGTTAGTAACAATAAAAAAATTTCCACAATTGAAATTAAAGATAGTATCTCTGAATATAGAGATTTATCAGACCAAGCTTTTAGACGATCATTTGAAAGAGATAAATCTCTTTTAAGATCTTTTGGTTATCTTCTTGAATACGAAAACGATAAATGGGGATTTGACCAAGGATATTCATTAGGTGGATCATATGTATTTAATAAAATTAAAGAAAAAGAGAATGTTGATATTAAAGAGTTTATTTCTACTTATTTACTTATTAAAAAAAGTTTAAATTTAGAAATTGAAGAATTAGTTAATTCAGAAATTATTTCTAAAATTTTACTAGCTACAAATGAAAAGAAGAGACTGGGGTTTACTTATTTATCTAAATATAGAAAAGTTAAACCTCAAGGAATTAGATTCCATGACGGAGCATGGTATCTTGCTGCATTCGAAGGGCAGGTATTAAAAACTTTTAAAATTGAGTACATAAACGAACTTAAAGTTGGTAACAAAGAAAATTTATTTAATACCACTGATGAACCGTTTACTTTTTCTTGGGAGGATACAAATTCATTTTTAAATATTAGTATCTCCATACCTAATTCTTTGTATATTGCTAACAAAAGTATCTTTTCACATAATTTGATGGATAATAAAAAAAATGATGAATTTCATATTAGAACAAGCGATATTTATGGCTTAGTTAAATTTTTATTAATTTGTGAAGGTTCTTTTAAAATAATTTCTATTGATAAACCCGATTTAATTAAGGAAGTATTACATGAATAAAAAATTAAATATTCAATTTATACAATCTTTTATTAAAACCATACAAACCAAGCCATTATGGACTATTGATAAATTACTTACAGAATTAGAAATTACAGAAAAAGAATTATTTTATATTCTGACAATTGTATCTGATGTCTACACGTCCTCTGGGGAGTCATTCATTGATTATGATATTAATGAAAATACAAAAGAAATATACTTTAATTTTAGCGAAAATGTATATAAATTTGTATCAATAAAT
>Ga0222715_10004241_pt1 | contig 12502 bp, 19 predicted proteins | sample C33_9DmetaG_FD_165056 | JGI IMG/M metagenome (GOLD analysis project Ga0222715, IMG submission 165056) | Estuarine water microbial communities from San Francisco Bay, California, United States - C33_9D | ecosystem: Environmental > Aquatic > Marine > Unclassified | place: USA: California...
AATTTTCAATTTTACTATCATACATCATATTAGAAAAATCAGTAGGGGACATCCCCAATTTTTCAAAAAACTCCATAGATGTCATAGTGTCAGGAACTTCAACATTAGATAAGATACGAATCTTAGCCTCCACAGCCGGAACCACTCGATTTATGAATTGACTGGTTTTTATATCCAAAATAGAGTTTTCTCTTTTTTTTCGTACAATGTCAAACTTATCCACAATAATAGCATCTACCCAATCCAATTGTGGGACTACCTGTGAATTGTAATAAATGGTCAGTAAATCTTTGTACGATGGTTTCATATTCATAAATATCACAAAGACTTTAATTTATGTCTAAGTTCTATCACCATTTGACTATATACTAAATCCCTTTCGGTTAAACGGGTTATTTGTGTGATTATATCTTTAACCTCATCATCAGTAATATTTTCATCACTTAGTCTTTCGTGTAAATCTTTTATACCATCCTTAATACTTGAAATATCAGATTCTAATGATGAAAGTCTCCTAGACGCTCGGTACTTAGTAAATTCTTTAAACTCATCTTCTTTATTTCTATCACCATAATATCTATAAATAATATCGTGTGGACCATAAGGTAGATTCCCCACATTTAATTTAACACCATCAGGTATATGAAAACCAAAATCGTTTAACGACTTTCCTTTAACTGAGTCTCCCCAATTACCACCTGTTGGACCATCTTTTTCATCTGAATAACCAAACAAATCAAAATCAATCTTAAATTCTTTTTTTACAATTTCTATGGATTCATCATCATAATATTCAATATAACGTTTACCGTCATCATTAAATGTTTTATTCGCGTGAGGTAAATACATTTCACCCAAATTCAAACGTTTGAAAACATTACCCAATTCTTCCTCGATATTCTCAAAACGAAGTATGTGGTCAACAATAAACTCTCCATCGTGATTGACCAACCAAAAAGTTTGAGGATAACGATTCATATAATAGGTCAATCTAAAATTACCATTATTATTATCATCAACCAAACCTTTGTATTTACTTACAGGTTCTCTATGTCTCCATTTTATCCATTCATTAAATTCTATATTAATACCATTATTTCTAACATAATATGCCCATGTAGAATACAACAAATTAAAAGGATTTCTGATAACGGTAAACTTGAAAAATTGGTTATACTCCTCTTTAGTCATATCATCATAATATTGGAGTAACTCCATATGTGGGTCGTCATTATAATCAAAATCATGAAAGTCATATAATGACTCTTCTACCGATGTACCCGCAGTCTTAGGGATATGTAGAAAAATAAATTTGGGGTTTGTTGATATTATCATTTCTTAATTGTGACCCTTTTGGCCAACTTCTGTTTGCCACGGTGCAAAACCAACTCTTTTTGATTTGTCGATAAACATATTGTGACCGTTTAATGTTGAGTGTTCAATTTCAACCCAATGATTCATTAGTGGTCGTTGACACTCTTCCCATAATTCATATGTTTGTTCTTCCATTTCCCATTTAAGTAAATGTTCATAGGATGGGAAATCTTCAGGTATTACCTGACCTCTAGTTCTTGATTCGTATTTATGTGTTTGAAATCTAATGAATGGATTACGTACCCAATATTCTTTTAACGACTTCATATCTTTGTAAACAAAAACCACTAAGGCATCTTTAAGTTCTTCATCTTTTAATCTATGTAAGTGACCTGCTTGCGAAGGTGAGAACAACACCCAACCATCTGGAAATTGTTCATTGATTTGGTGATATCTTAATCTTAAACCTTCCTCGTTATCCCAATAATCTTCCGTGGACCAAGGATTTTCACATCTTAGATATGGTAATCCAGTATCGTTAGCAATAATTTTTGCAGTTATTTTATTACCGGCACCATGAGCACCTGTAACGACAATCTTATTGAATTGTCTTATATAATCTAAGTTATCAAAGTAGTTTCTATTCATAAACAAAAAATAGTCATAACTTAAATATCGGTAAACAATAAAATAAAAAACCCTCACAAATAAATGTGAGGGTTAATTATCTAATCCTTCTTAGTTTTTATTCTGACTTACCACCGAAGATTTTTCCTGCTTCAGCAATACCGAAAGCACCTAATGTGATAATCACGAATGAATTAAAAATAGTATCAGAGATAACTAATTCGTTACCTAAGATTCCAGTAACAACATCAGCAATTGCAGTTAAACTCATTACTGCAAATGACATAAATCCAACGATAGTTTTTTCGTTGTATTCATTGTCGTCCTTAAAAATGTCTTTGAATGCCATAATTAATAGATTAATTTTTAGTTTAGTTTAGTTATAAATATTTTCCAATGTTTGAATGTCTTCAGGTGATAAAGATTCCCACCATTCATCATTGTCTATATGGGCTAAGTGGTAACCTTCACGAGAATCTATCTTCCCACTTTGATACTTTGGATAAGTATATCCGGTATCTACCTCCAACATTGCACCCACACTTGGAAGTTCAATATAATTGGTTGGGTGTTTAAGTGGTGCATCATCAGTGGTGCCACCTGACCATGTTGGTGGCCAACTCTCTTGTATTAACTTAATATTTGCGTGGTTGATACCTACGTATCTTAATAGGTATTCCAAATTAAACATCAAATCTTGAATGGATGCAAAACGACCATATTTCATGTCGGGTTCCATTGATACTCCGAATATAGTAGGTATGGGTTTGTCTGTTTTAATTTTTATCGTGTAAAAATCTTTATTTTGCACTTCCACACCTAACACAGTAAAGTGTAAGTCTAAACCATAATAGTTCATGGCAAGTTCCTTACCCAAACTATTGAGGACTTTCTCTATCTGTGATTCTGGTACCATATTATCCTAATTTACAAAATGGTTGTTCGTCTACTTCGATATAAAAGATATCATCTACAAGTTTACCTGTGGCAGCTTTTGATACATCTTTCAAAAAATCAAGTTTACTAACACCACTGGTATGTTTTGGATAAAGTTTTTTATTACCTTTAACTACTTTTACTATACCACCAAGAATTTCATTAGGTTTTATTTTAGAACAATCTGGTTTGTCTTTTACGGCATCGTGCTTCCCTTTATTGAATCCATCTTTTAGTTGTTCTTCCAAAACCTTAATAACCAATTTTTCAATATGGTCTTCTGTTAACTTAACTTTTTTCATAATTGTTTTTTTTATTGTCTTTGTGGAAATAATCCATCAACACAAATTATGTAATCTAATTCTGAGTGTGGTGAATACAGTTGAGGTAAAACAAAATATTCATCATCAACTCTAAATCCCTCACCTAATACCGCATGTAATGCCATATTATCTTTTATACGTATTTTACTACCATCACATAACATCCAATTACGTGGGACGTAATTGTTAGGAAATAAAATTATTTGTCCGTAGTATCCTTCCATACCTATAAATACTCCATAAAAAGAAAACCCCCACAGTGATGTGAGGGTCTATATAATATTTGTTGTTATTATTTTTTTGTTCTATAACAGAACTTAGTCAACATATCTGAAAACTTTTCACCAATTGCATAATTTTTAGCATCTTTACCACCTTCCGAGTCATAAGGTAGGTATAACATTTTAGTGTTACAATTAAATTCAGCAGGTGCAACAAATCCACTTATACTTTTAGTTGGAGCAAATGAATAATCAAATTCGATAATATTCAATGATTCCGATTGTCTCAATTCTGACTGAAGTTTGATTCTATCACTCTTAACTGGTGAAGGGTGAACATCAAACTCCATACCCTTGAAATGTGCAGTTCCTGGAATTGGTCCTACTCTATATCCCTTTTCCGTAGATTTTGAATTTGGGTCATCTTTTAGTTGTTCATCCAATTCTTCTGAAATACCTTCATTTAGGTTTACCATCATTCTATCAAAAAAACCTACCTTTTGAATGTCGTCAAAATTCTTTAATGACTCCAAATCTTTTTTCACTCCACCGTCAAGTTTCATGACCATTCTTTTAATGATGTTAATTACATCTTCTTCAGATTGTTCATTAACCTCTTCTTTCATGGAACCACATTGTTCAACACATTCACCTTCTTTCATCATACCACCACATTGTTCACATGTTTCTTCTGATGCTTCGTTGATGAATGGTTTTGCATCACCCAATTTTGTTTCAACTAATTTTTTGAAGTTATCAATAGATAAATTCATTCCTCCTTCGTGTTGTTCACGAATTCTATTCTTTTCTTCTTCAGAAAGGTTATTTAATAAGTGTTTCATAGTTATATATTTTTAAGCCATGTTAGACATGTCCTTACCTCCTTTATCATTAGATACATAACCACGAGTACCAAAAACTCTATTCATTTGTTCTCTACCTTTAGATGATAAACGGAATTCTTTTTCACCACATGTTATTGTTTTTCCATCAAAAGTGGTGAATTCCTTTTCATCACCCCATTCGTCAAGAAAACAACTGTCTAATACGATTTCGTTTTTGTAATCAGTATGATATTTTCCTTCTCCCTTATCTTTTCTACCTCTCACACTGTATGAAAATGTTACATCCTTATTATCTACATTTACTGGTTCTGTATCAACATCAATGTAATATGAAGCCTTTTCTCCTTTCACATCTCTTGGTGACCCATCTTCACCATCTACTTGAACCACAGGGAATACTTGAAGTCTAAGTGGTCCTTGCGGCGCTGGTGATGGTACCATTTGTTCATTCATTTTCATCTCAGGTTTCATCATCTTAGGTTTCATTTTAAGAAAAGTATGTGGAGGGTCATTTAACATGCTGTCAATCACTTTTTTAGCCTCCATTTCATTTGAATAACCTTTACCATCATTATCCCAAGCAGTACCATCCATAAGAGTTGGTTCCTTATGTGATGCATTCGTCATGTAAATATAGAATTTAGAACCGATTTGATATATGTAATATTTTACAATACCATTTGATTTGTTAGAGAATGGTCCTGCAACTTGTTTATCCATAGATGCTTTCTCATTCACCAAACCATACATCTTATTGATTTGGCGTCTTTCTTCTTCTGTTATAATTAATCTTTGTCCCATAATTAAAAATGTTTTTACTATAAATACTTAAAAAAACAAAAAAGCGGACCATAGGTATTGTCATCATCAAATTTATTTTTTACATTTAATTAATTAAACTTATAAAAACATAAAAACAATGCCACAGAGATTTTATTTCGACGAAAACGATTTGAACGGAACGGTAGAGAAACTCAGCAACAACCTCAACGATATGTTGGACTTTGCTTACCTCCACGAAGATATGGTAAACACCATTGATGAACTAATGAGTGATTGGGGTAAAGAAAACTTACCAACATATCCACAATACATCGAGGAATACGAAAACATACCAGAAGACCAAAAGGAATGGTATGATGATGTTGACGAATACCTATCAGAGTTTGGACGATGGTGGATGGAGTCATTCGAAAGCTTGGACGATGAGACGAAACTAAAGTTCATTCACCGTTACCGTATGACCATTGCAATCTGTCTACACAGCGACACATACATGTATGAAGAACTGATGAACGAAGTCAATGAAGCTTACGACTCAATGATGGCATAACCACCATACCATCATTATGAAGGACCTCCAATTATGGGGGTCTTTTTTTGTTATAAAATAAAAAACCCCTCTTTGTGGGAGGGGTTCCATTTATACTTAATAGTTAAATTAATTATCAAAATTATCTTTCATATCCATACTAAAATCATCGGTAGTATTTTCCCTTGTTAAAGTGATAACTCCTTTATTGAAAGCATTGTAACCTGAACCTGACATAATCTTGACTGTTTTGTATTTTTTGAAATGTTCACTCATATCCATATTAATATGCTCCAAAAAAGCATTTTTTATTTTATCTGCTTTTAATGTGCCGTACATTTCATTACCAGGTCCACCGTAAACTTCAATGGATAATTCATCACCATTTTCTGTTTGTTTTCCCCTTTCCATAAAGTAATCTAAAATTTTAGAAACAACACCGGAATAACTTTGTTCACTAACTAAACCATACATTTGTGAAATTAGGCTTCTTTCTTCTTCTGATATAATTAATCTTTGTCCCATAATTAAATTGTTTATAAATAAATATGTTATAAATAAAAAAAGGGGGTCGGGGGATTTTTTAGAGGGACATTAATAAGACCTTCTTAAATAAGTTCCGGCATGCGAGAGAAAAATTTTTTATAAGGGAGGACCGTCAGGTCCGACGAAAGTTTGCCGAAAAACGAACGACCGAAGGTCGGACGGGTTGCGCGAGAGATTTAATAACCGGCATCAGAGAGATTTTAGACACCCTATTTAATAAGACCCTCTATTTTTTCAAGGGTCACTACACCTGCCCTTTCAGGGGAGGGTGTCGTTCCCAAAAATTTTAGAAGAATGAATATGGTGCACCACTCTCTTTGCGACAATATCCTCTTTCAAGGAAATACTCGTTATACTTCTGATTGTCGTTAATAATATATTTTCCATATTTTATTAAACACCAATTTTTGTAGGCATTACCGTTCCACATTTTCTCTCTGTCTTGCGGAGTAAAAGTACAAGAATAAAATGCATCGGCATTTCCCGTCACATAATTATACACACCTTCAGCTCCGTGAATCCTATGACCACCCAATACCATCGAAGAATTTGCCAACTTACTCAAATCATCAGCCCCATAACAAGCGGTAAAGAATACGATAGTAGTAGGACCGATAAACCCATCACTCTGCAATTGCGTTAATAAGATTTGTTCATTTGTTTGTGTACCATTTTCTGCTGTAGACATAATAGAACGTGTACACTTATTCCCATGAGCACCGATGACCAATGTCTTCAGGGGTTTTGTGAAGTCGTCCCCATTTTCAGTCACCCAATCTAATGACTGTCTGATGGACCCAAACACCCCCGAAACAAAAACGTTTCCAAGGGTCTTCATAACGTTCATCTCAAAACCCTTTTTCGGGAAGTTTAGAACAAGGACATCTTTCTTATTCTTTCTCTGTTCTTTAATACTTCTTTTGTAGTCGGTCTTCTTCCAATATTTCGGGGGGTTGTCATAAAATGTTTTTGTATTCGTATTACCCACCTCAACACTAAACTCGTCATAAGACCCGACCATGTCGTAAAAACCCACAACGATATCGGCAAAGTCAGTAAACAGGTTATACCCAAAATACCTGAGGACAGATTTTTGTAACCACGGAATAAGGACCTTATCGGCGACCAAGTAATGGTCAATAGGTAATTCCAATATATGGTCCACATCAAAATAGACATCCAAGTGTATGTCCCCTGGCCCGACGTACTCATATCCACCCACGACCAATCTTTTCATCGTCACAGGATGGACCGATAATTTCATATCTCTTATGTGACCAATAAACCCTGATAGGTCGGCCACCAAGTCCCCATCAACAGGGGCATTACCGATAAGGTTTTTCCAATTCTTATTAAAGTAATCGATGACAGCGTCAGTAGCGTTAATGTGTCCCATATTAAGATATTTTATCTACATTTACATTTGTACGAATTCCGTACTTCTTGGCAATTTTAGAAAGTACATCTCTAATGGCAAAATGTAGACAACCCTCAGAGAAACAAAAGTCCTTATACTTATCTTCTTGTTCTTTTGTCATGTTGTCGAAATCGACATCACCAAAGATTCTTATAAACTCATACCTCATGTCTTCCTCAGGGAACCCTGGTATCTCCATACATTCAAAACCATCAGGGTTCACCAAATCATATTCAAAACTTGCGGTTGGCTTAGTACCCATAGCGTCGTACCAAAGTTTCATAGTCGAGAGACTATAAAAGAAGTCTTTATTCCAATGGTCGATATCTACCATACGAACAATGGCATCCCCACCACAAGGAATATTGTCAGGGTTAGAAAGATATTCATTGGCCTCATTAATAATATGAGAAGTTAAACCCTGAACAGATAAAGGTTCCACATTGTGGTAGTCGGCAACATACAGGTAATAATCTTGCATGGTCTGAAACTTATCTCCCAAATAGCGAGTATGTTTATAATCCACACCCATGGCATCCCACAACTTAAAGAGTTGGTCCTTTTTATCATAGTCAGGATAGACAATCATATCTTGGTCATCGTTACATCTCCATAACCACCACCCAATGGGAACTTAATGGTGTCGGATTGTTTATTCATCTCATCAACAATATGTTTCAAAACATGGGACTTAATAATACCCTCCTTGGTGCCCACAACAAAATTACCCTTTACCTTCCATTTGCCGTCCTTGAGATTAAAATCAAGAACATTCAAATCACTAACGGGGTGGGATAACTTATACTTTGAATCACCATAATGAATCATTCCATCTTTGACACCCTTGAATAATCCCATACCGAGTTGCTCGTTGAGGATATCTTTCAAATTATCAATCATATTAAAATTAGACATGGTCATATTGTTATACCAATAAATATAAACGTTGAAGGAAACTTACAAGACTATCGTCTCGGCCCCATTAATCATTCATCCTCAGATAATATCCAACTTCCACATATCAATAAGAGTACACCTAAAAACCCCAAACCTAACTCTAACTCAACCATAATAACTCATCATCTTCTTTTATCTCAAACTCAAAGAATAACATACCCCATTTGTCATAATCCCAATAGTATGGTACAAATCCCATATACTTCATCGTATCCTGAAATCCCACTATATCATCAACATTAACATCAGGTCTACCCAAGATGTTTATACCAAACCTCCTCGGATGGGGAATGGTAATGTCCTCATTACCCAAATACTCAACAACATCAAAAGGTCTATCCAAATAAAAACCCATACCCCCAAACTTGGGGTGAGTCTCCAACATAATCTCCTTAACCCTGTTGAGATTGTATTTCATCTATACAGCCTGTTTGTATATCTCAGACTTATAACGAATGTAAGAACTTCCTACTCCAATTCCCTTATCAATTCCTCTGTTCCAAACTTCCTCCCTATCAGGGTAGACCAAGATAAATCCCTTATCCTTGAATCTAATTATATTCATTTCATTTTCCATATCCCTAAAATAAAAAAACCTCCTACAAAGTAAAAGGTCCTTTTTTCCCAAAATTTTCCAGAAAATTCTTTTTGACTATTTTACCCTATTCCCAAATAGGGGGTCGTGTTTTAGAAACAACCGTAAATTTTACCACCGTTTAACTTAACTCCTGAATCCTACCCATAATGTAAGACTTCTTCCTCTCCAAGTCATTGATAATCTTTTGGTCGTCACCATTCAATTCAAACTTGTTCATCTTAACCTGACCAATCTGATTATCCAATCTGTGATACTCACCCAAAAACCTATCGTACAATTCAGCCTTCTGTTCTCTATTCATAATATATTATTTTAACATAGTATAACCCATCACAACACAATAGTCCATACACCCCAATTTTTCCCAAAATTTTTCATAAACATTTTTATTACCATTTTCCCATAAGTTTTATTTAGGGGATTAACCCCCCAAAACAACCCCTAAAACAGGGAGGGGAGGGGGGATACGGGACCCCCATATAGGAGGGGGGGAGGTATAAAGGGGGGTATATGACTATATGTCAGTGGGGGTCCCCATGGTATGTGGTTATAGGGGGTGTATAACTTTATGTGTTTTTATTTGGTGGTGTGGGGAATAAGTGGTATCTTTGTTCTGATGCTCTTTAGTTTCTTGTCCCGACACTTAGGGGCAGGTTGGAGTCTACTCGGTCCCCATCGGTGATGATGGTTACACCACGAAGATAAGGATAAAAAAGTTCATATACAAGTTGTGTAATTAAAAAGAATGTTGTATCTTTGTGTTGACGCTTTGGAGTCTCCCCTCCCTCAGGGGGAAGGGCACCATAACAAAGATATGGAAAATAAATGTAACAACCAAATCCAATTGTAACTTTCTTTAGTCGGGATTGAAATAGTTGTCCATGATATCCATACAGTAATAGATGAGTTGTCTTCTGAGTTCCTCCTGTTTGTCTTCCCCCATTCCCATATACTTTGAGAAGAATTCAAATAGGGGTAACAAGTAACCGTCCACAATAATATACTGATTGGTATTCCCTATGGGTTTCTTTGACCATCCCCTCTTGGCACGCTCAAACCATATGATACAATCAGGAACCACCTCACTGTTATTGGAGAGTATCACCTTCATACCATTCTTATCCTCCTCCACCCTTGGGGTAAAGTTCTCCTTTATGTATTCCATCATATCCATATCCCATAAATATAATACCCCCGTACCATTTGTATAGGGTTATGGTACACACCTTTCCCGTAGGGGAATTCCCCCTGAGAAAGTTATAAACAGGATTTTGTTAAAAACTATTAGTGATTTTTCTTGGATTTGTCAAAATGTCAGAGGGGAGCTACATGGGGGATAATCCCTTGAGGGGTTTTACCACTATGTCCCACTTACCCCTGAGAATAGTAAAACAAAGGTTTTTCTGTGATTCTGCCGATGAAATCCCCACTTTTTTGATTTTGTAGTGTTGTAAATAGGGTTAAAATAGGTATGTATATATTCCAGTAAATAATAGTAGTTTGTATAGTGAAGCGGCCGAGACGAAGTCTTAGGAGTTTTAATTAATTACCTCCAACGTCCCCGTAGGGGTGAATTATTTAATATGACCTTAAAGATAAGGTCTTTTGTATAGACTTTCATAAGTGGGAGAAAGTGGGATAAAGTATTGTTATTTATAACCCTTATGGGTTATTGTTTATATACTATGGGTATATTTCTCTTAAGGGATATTGTGTATATACTATTGTGATATTATCCCTTTAGGGTAATGATAAAGTATTGTATGGATATCCTCTATAGGTTGTAGAGAATAAGTCTTTAGATGACCTTCTGTAGGGGATTTGGGGTAAAGTTATTTTCAGACCCCGTAAGTGAATGACCCGATAGGGGAATGAACGTCCCTGAAAGGGTAAAGGGGGATGGAGATTACTTTACACCTATATCCCTTTGTAGTATATTAGAATTATATATTATTTTATTATGGAATTATTATTTGTACAGTTGTTTATCTTCTTGGGATATATGGTATTCATCTTGGATTGGTTTGGTGTATTACCGTCCATTAGTGATTCGTGGTATTCATTACCGTTGAAGTATAAATGGACTTTTACTTTATTCTGTTGGGGAATTGGAATACCTATGATGTTTTATGGTCCCCTTCTTTTATTCTTATCGGGTGTGGGGTTATCTTTTGTGGGTGCTGCTACTCAGTTTAAGATGATGAATTCATATACTAAACACGTACACTTTACAGGTGCCGCTGTTGGAATATTCCTTCCTGTGGCGTTTCTTTATACTTTGGGTATATGGTATCCATTATTGATACTGACTATGTTCGGTCTTTATCTCTTAATCTTTAAGAACATCCCTAATAAGTTGTGGTGGTTTGAGGTTATTAGTTTCTTATGTATCATTACAGGTATGTATGATGCCCTCCCGCTCTTCTATTATGTGGGTGGTTGATAACATCCTTAGAGGATTATTCATTATGATGAGGATAACTTTATTTGGTTATACCCTGATATTTGTATTTCTTAGAATTCGTAATTACTTTAGGCAATATAATGATAAATAATATATTTATCTTTATATGAATATTAAACCCGAAATAGTTAGAACGTTATTGGAAACTTTGGTGACCCCTCAGTTTGATGACATTGTGCGTTATGATATTATTACACGTCAAAACGATGAAGGTAAAACAGGTGTTGGTATTGATGTGATTATGAAACATAAACTTCGTTTTGATAAAAAAGAGGAATACGATATTGAACGTAGGATTAGAAACGTTATGAAATATATCTCCCCCGCTTTTGTGATGGTGGAGTTTTATAATACCACCGATTATTAATATGGAGATTTCACCCGAAATAATTAAAAACCTTTTGGTTAGCTTGGTTAACCCGAAATATCCTGATTTGATTCATGACTATATTATAAAATCATCTACGAAAGGTGATTATACCGCACACGCTATTGGAGTTATTGTGGAACCTGAAAAGTATACCGAGATGGAAACTTATAATGGAAACCCATTCTCAGGTTTGGATAGTAAGGTGGAGAAAGACGTTAAAGATACTTTGAGATATGTTGGATTGGGACCCACAAACTCTACAGTAAGTTTATTTGTATTAGAAGATTAAGTTATGGACACAAATCAAATAAATAACTTCTTAGACAAATACGTTAAAACCGTTTATGATGCCGATGTTTATATTGTCGACAACAATGGTTGGTTATATCCGAAGATGATTGTTTACCCTTATAAGTTTTTGAAAGGTAGTAAGGAATACAGCCCTGAGTATGAGAAACTATTATACCACGATAACTTTACAAAACTTCTCGAAGACTCTTTGAAATATATCGGTAAGAGTGATATGTCGTATAACAGACCTGCATATATATTGTCAAAAGATTGGGGTGAAT
>Ga0222715_10004243_pt1 | contig 12501 bp, 13 predicted proteins | sample C33_9DmetaG_FD_165056 | JGI IMG/M metagenome (GOLD analysis project Ga0222715, IMG submission 165056) | Estuarine water microbial communities from San Francisco Bay, California, United States - C33_9D | ecosystem: Environmental > Aquatic > Marine > Unclassified | place: USA: California...
TGGTTTTTTAGATACGAAATCCACCGTGACGTCGTCGATTGAAATAGTCCAGGAGGTATGCACCCATGACCGCCCCAAAGACAATGAGGGCGAGCATACTTGCTACAATCCAGAGCGAATAGTATTTAATTATTGAGACAGGACCGGAATTATTTTCAGATAGAGATTGTTTCTTTGTAACTTGGTCATTAATCGAACTTTTAAGATCTGTCAGTTGCTTTTCTAGTTTCTGGTAGTTGAGCAGAGGTACGGTATCTTCAGAAGTCATATCTGCCGACGCGCATTTAATGGTAAGTTCTTCGTTCAATCGCTCGTTTTTTTTCTCTAGAATAGATGCACGTGACTCACACTGCTTTACTCTGGGGAGTACTTGAGCAAGTTTTGTTTTCAGGCGAGTATTGTTTTTCTTTAAATCATTTGCCTTAGTACTTATGTTATCAGTAGCCGCATGATTTTCTTTTGGAACGTTCGTTGCCTTTTGTTGGAGAACATCTCGGTTGCTTTTTTCTGAAACATCTTTTAGGAGCATTGCGGCAGGTTTGTTTTTCATGAGATAGTTCTTATCAATCCACCCCTGTATTCCTGAGTCGTCAATTACCAGTGACATTAGTTCCGTCTCCCGTACGATCTTTAATTTGTCTCCGGTTGAGAGGATCTTTAAAATTTTACTATTAAGGTCTTGGCTCGCATAAATACCCACGCGCATTTTGTCGGTCACATATGCAGTCTCGCTGGATGCATTGCTGTGCCAAAATATTATGGGAAGACATATTAGAAGAAAGTTTTTAGCGTACAAGGTAGTCATGGAAATTTGTTTTACGATTTTTAGAAACATTTTAAAAGTAATGCTTAATTCCTTAATACTAGCACAGCTAGTTTTTTATGAGCCCGGCACGCGTCCTGATTGAAAGTGTTCGTTGCGTAACCAATGTTATCAGCTGCATTCAGGACATTTAGGATCTTTTTGAAATTTCATGGTTTGCCATTCCATTGTCAGAGCATCTAGAAGTAAAAGTCGGCCATCGAGCGCCTCTCCAATTCCCATTAGGATTTTTAGTACCTCAAGTGCTTGTATGCTCCCAATAATGCCTAAGAGTGGTGATATAACGCCAGTGTCAACGCAATTCTCAATTATATTTATTCCGTCTGAATAGAGGCACCGATAGCATGGACTGACACCCTTCGTTGCTTGAAAAACCGACACTTGGCCCTCAAATCTTATGGCTGCACCTGATATAAGTGGTTTGGAATGCTTAACACTAAAGTGATTGATTTGAAATCGCGATTCGAAATTGTCGGTTGCGTCTACGATTGCATCGACATTTGGAAAAAGGCTATTGAATCCGGATTCGTCGAGTTTTTCGTTAACTAGGTTAACTTTTGTATTGGGGTTTAAAGAGTGGATTTGATTTCCAGCAGATTTTACTTTTTTACGACCTAAATCTTCGGTGGAATGAATTATCTGCCTCTGAAGATTCGAGAGTTCAACGACATCGTGATCGACCAACGTTATTTGCCCCACACCAGCTGCAGCGAGGTACATGGCAATTGGCGATCCTAGACCACCAAGCCCCATAATAACCACATGGGAATGTGCCAGCTTGTTTTGCCCGTTGATATCTACTTCGGGCAAAAGGATCTGGCGACTGTACCTAAGTAGTAATTCATCATCCATTAAACTAGCCTTTTTAATTCAAGCTTGTAATTTTTAATACGTTTTACGTATCAATACAAATCTTTTGACCATAAGTCACGCGATCAAGCCCCGCGAAGTCCTGTCGTGTTGATATACCCACAAAGTTATTTTTAACAAAACTTCTGATGACTCGAGTTTTTTGCGCGAATCCATGCTCCACTAACAAGAATCCTCCTGGTTTTAGACACCGGTTACTGGCCTGAATTAGTTTGTTAATTTCAGACATCCCCTCGTTTTGAGCGTAGAGAGCTTTAGTTGGTTCGAATGAGGTTGAGAGGCTCATGAGATGAGTATCGCCAGCGTCGACATAGGGGGGATTTGTGATAATCATATCTAAGCTATTATTACAAATAGCTTTTAACCAGTCATCACGGACCAACTCGATGTGATTTACTTCTAGTGTGTCGAAATTTCTTTTCGCTACAGCGAGTGCTGCGGTAGATGTATCAGTCGCAACTACTTTTGCATTTGGGTTTTCTTTAGCATATGCGGCGGCAATAGCGCCACTGCCGGTGCCAGCATCGGCGACTGTAAGAGGCTTTTGGAATAGGCTACTCAATTCTTTGGCGATTTCGACTAACAGCTCAGTCTCCGGTCTCGGAATTAAAACATCTTTAGTCACAATAATAGGTAGAGACCAGAATTCGGAGCATCCTGTTATATAGGGAATAGGCATACCTTTTAACCTTTTCTCCACATGCCCCATATATTTTTGTTCTTGGGCTTTGGTAACCAATGCCGATGAATCTGTGTAGAGCTTAACCCTAGGAACTGATAGCACATGTGCCAGCAGTATCTCAGAGTCTAGTCGCGCATTAGGTTGTTCTCGAAAAACCTCTGCACCTTTCCGAAGAACTGCAGAGACCGATGAATTATTAGTCATCTCTAATCAGCTTGAGATTGAGCGACAAGCTCTGCTTGGTGCTCGGTCATAAGAGGTCTGATCAGAGGGTCGAGGTCTCCAACCAAAATATCGTCTAATTTATACAAGGTGAGATTTATCCGATGATCAGTAACGCGTCCCTGTGGGTAGTTGTATGTCCGTATTCGTTCTGATCTATCGCCGCTCCCAACGAGCTTCTTGCGAGTGGAAGCTTGTTCTGTTTCGATACGATCCTGCTCTGATTGGAGTAGTTTGGACTTGAGAATGGTCATGGCGCGTGCTTTGTTTTTATGTTGCGACCGTTCGTCTTGACACTCTACCACCATGTTAGTCGCTAAGTGTGTGATACGAATCGCTGAGTCAGTTTTGTTGACGTGTTGACCCCCTGCGCCTGATGCTCGGAACGTATCAATTCGTATCTCACTAGGGTTGATTTCTACTTCTTCAGCTTCGGTTACTTCTGGCATCACGGCAACTGTACAAGCAGAAGTGTGTATTCGGCCCTGCGATTCGGTTTCGGGCACTCTCTGTACCCTATGCGCACCTGACTCAAATTTTAATTGCGAGTAGGCGCCCTTTCCCTTAATAAGCAAAATTACTTCCTTAAACCCACCCACCTCGGACTCGCTAGAGCTGACGATTTCGGTTTGCCATTTTTTTTCGTCAGAAAATCGGAGGTACATTCTCATGAGGTTACCCACAAAAATTGCGGCCTCGTCTCCCCCTGTGCCGGCTCTTATCTCTAAAAACACATTGGCATCGTCTTTGGGATCTTTAGGGATTAATAGTTGCTGTATTTGTTTTTCTAATTTATCAATTAGAAATTTTGAGTCAGAGATCTCCTCATTAGCCAAATCGCGTATTTCTGGATCCGACTCTTTGCTTAGTTCTGTGGCAGTTAATAATTGATGATTAGCATTTTTATATTCTTCGTAACAGGCTACGATTGGTGTGACATCGGAATGTTCTTTCGAGAGTTCCCGATATTGTTTTTGATTATCCAGAACTTCCGGACTAGAAAGTAGCGCTTCAATTTCTGTTTTTCGATCAAGGAGACTTTCTAATTTTTGGGTAAGTGAGTCTTTCACGATTGTTTATTCTCTTGGTCTAGACCTAATATCTCTCGGGCCAACTTTAGTGTTGCCGAGTTATCATCAATGGTTTTTAACGCCACCGTTGGATGATGGAGAAGCTTATTTGTTAATTTATTGGCAAGGCGCTCTACTACTACTTTAGGGTCGGCGCCGCTACTAATATTCTCTATTGCATCGTTGAGTATCTTATTTTTTACATCATTGCCATAGCTTCTATAATCTTGCATGGCGTTAGATGCCGATTGCGACTTGGATTGGTGCATGTAGTCTTGCACCTGTAAATAAATCATTTCTTCGGCGATAGCGGCTGCATCTTTCCGGACGCTGAGATTTGATAATATTACTGACTGCAGGTCATCAACGGTATACAGGTAGGCGTTGTCGAGACCGCCGGCCCCAGGATCTACATCTCTTGGCACCGCTAAATCAACTATAAAAATCGGTTCTTTATTTCTATCTTTTAGCGCCCGTGAAACCATGGATTTTGTAAGGATCGGTTTTGTGCTCCCTGTACAGGTGATGACAATGTCCGCTTGAGGTAAGAATTTTGGTAGTGTGCTAATAGAAATAGCCTCTCCACTGTAACGGGTAGCAAGCTTGCGCGCTTTTTGAAGAGTTCTATTGGCAATGATGAGTTTTTGCAAACCGCTGCCTTTTAGATGATTCGCAACCAGTGTTGCCGTGTCGCCGGACCCAATCAAAACCGCACATTTTGAGGTTAAATCTCCATGAATTTGTTCGGCAAGCTTCGCTGCGGTATAGGCTACTGAAACAGGATTACTACCTATTTCTGTTTCAGAGCGAATTAGTTTTGCCGATGAAAAAGAAAATTGCATAAGTCGGTTTAAGAATTTTCCTACAGTCTCTGCAGAAGTTGCTTTTTTATAGGCGTCTTTCAGCTGCCCCAGTATCTGAGGCTCTCCCAGCATCATAGAATCTAAGCCACTCGCAACACGAAGAATATGTCTTACAGCGCTTTCTCCAGTGTACTTATATATATGGTCCTTAATTTCATCGCGCTCAATACTTTTAATCGAAGAGAGCCAATTCATCAAATCGGTGATGACACCTTCCTCTTCATAACAGTAAAGCTCAGTCCTATTGCATGTCGATAAAATCATTGACTCAGATATTCCTGGCGATGACTTTAGTCTCCGTAGCGCATCTGTCATGAGGACATCGTCGAAAACTAGCTTTTCTCTGACTGACAGAGGGGCAGTTTTATGACTCAGACCTAGTACAATGAATGACATAATATATAGCTAGCGTGGAAATATTTTTTCTTTTTGATATTGGTTTTTTTTAAATTTAAGATTGTACTGCGTTTAGCTTTTTTATTTATTATAGAGCAATCTGGGCTTTCCTACCTACTGCTGCAAAAATTTCTTTTAAGATTTCATTGTGGCGCGACAGTCGGTGATGATACCTTGATGGTGCAATAAAAAAGTACAACTACTTAGGTTTTGACAATAAATGACGCTTAAGCTTACCAAGCTCGAGGTTACCCTCCGAATTTTACTTGTTGCGTGTTCTTGTTTGATTTTGCATTCATGTTCAATCATTAGTAATAATGATCAGCAACCGAAGGTTTTGCAGTTAAAGTCTGTAGAAGATCACGAAGCAAAGATCGCGGCTTTAACCCATTGGACGGCTCGGGCCAGGATATCGGTGCAGACGAGTGAAGATTCCCTCAGTGCAGATTTGATTTGGACTCAAATTGGCGCCGCTTATAATCTGCGGCTTTCAGGTCCATTTGGTAGTGGCGCGCTGACTATTCGTGGCAATAATACAAAGGTAATTTTGTTAACTTCTGATGGTCAGTCTTTTTTAGCGAGTACGCCTGAGGAATTGATGTTGGCGCAGCTCGGCTGGAGTGTTCCTTTGTCGCAATTACGATACTGGCTAGTAGGTATTCCAGATCAAAGTAGTCGGGACAATTTAGTGACCGAGTTAACGGATAAAGTGGGTAGATACGTTAGTTTTTTTCAATTTGGCTGTGAGGTTGTCTACAAAGATTACTACGACGATCGGCACCCTAATGTGCCTAGGAAGTTGTCAATTGGCTGTCAAGACGTTAAGTCGCGGATAGTATTAAAAAAATGGGAGATTCGATAATTGATTATATCTAAGGGTTGGCCGGCTCCTGCTAAAATCAATCTCTTTTTGCAGATAAACGGGAGGCGCGAGGATGGTTATCATAACTTACAAACCATTTTTCAATTCATTGATGTATGCGATCAAATCGATTTTCAAGTAAGAGATGACGGAATTATTGAGAGAGATTCTGACCTGAGCGGAGTGTCTAGTGAAGATGACTTAACCGTCAAGGCGGCAAAGTTGTTAAGAGAGCATGTGCCGGGTTCGAAAGGCGTAACAATTTCGGTGCATAAACGCATTCCAATGGGTGCTGGTTTAGGCGGGGGGAGTTCCGATGCTGCTACCGTATTAGTTGCCTTGAATATTATCTGGGGACTCAATTTGCCCGAAAGTGAGCTGATTGCCTTAGGGCTCAGGCTAGGTGCTGATGTACCTATCTTTGTAAGGGGGAAAAGCGCTTGGGCAGAGGGGATCGGGGAGAAATTGTCCCCTTTTTCTCCAGAAGTAGGACCTATTTTTGTTATTATTCCTAATTGTGAGGTGCCGACACAAGAGATATTTAACGATCCTTTGTTGACACGGGATACTGACGCCATCAAAATGCATGAATTTTCAATGGCTAGCAGTCGGAATGATTGCGAGTTAGTCACTCGTCGTTTATACCCTCGCGTCGGGGATGCGCTTGATTGGCTTGGTCACTATCGCCCATCTCGAATGAGTGGAACAGGATCAAGCGTCTTTGCACTTTTTGAGTGTCGCGAAGAGTTAGAGGTTGTGGAGCGTGCTCTTCCAAGTGAGTGGATTGGTTTCGCAGCGGAGCGAGAGAATCACTCTCCTTTGTTGAAGAAGATTGATGAAGAGTCCGACGGTTTGAAGGGCTAACGTCAGAAGTTTTGGGGTGTCGCCAAGCGGTAAGGCACTGGGTTTTGATCCCAGCATTCCCAGGTTCGAATCCTGGCACCCCAGCCATATTTTGGCAGGTGATAGGTTTATCGCCATTAAAATGGGATAATCTTTATATGAGGCTCTGCTTTCAAATTTACTGTGGCATACTCTTGATGCGATGAGGCGCTTAAACCGATGATTGATGACTCCCTAATGCTGTGTACCGGAAATGCGAATCCTGCGCTAGCAGTTGCTATTGCCAAGCATCTTCATGTGCCACTCGGGAAGGTAGTAGTCGGTGCCTTTAGTGACGGCGAAACCATGGTTGAGGTTGCTGAAAATGTACGTGGTCGAGATGCAATAGTTATTCAATCCACCTGCGCACCAACGAACGATAATTTTATGGAGCTACTCATAATGGTTGATGCGCTGCGGCGAGCTTCTGCTCAAAGTATAACAGCAGTCGTGCCGTATCTCGGCTATGCGCGTCAAGATCGTAGACCTCGCTCGGCGAGGGTCCCGGTTACCGCTAAGGTGGTTGCTAATATGATAACGCATGTCGGCACTACTAGATTTCTAACGGTGGACTTGCATGCTGAGCAAATACAGGGTTTTTTTGATATTCCAATGGATAATGTATACGCGTCACCGGTGCTTCTTGGAGATATATGGAAGCACGAGTACGAAGATTTGATGGTTGTGTCGCCCGATGTTGGCGGTGTTGTGAGGGCGCGGGCTATCGCGCGACGTCTAGATGATGCCGATTTAGCCATAATAGACAAGAGACGACCTAAAGCAAATGAATCTAAAGTCATGAATATTATTGGTGATGTCGGAAATCGAACCTGTGTCATGGTTGACGATATGGTCGATACAGCGGGCACTCTGTGCAGCGCGGCGTCTGCATTAAAAGAAAGCGGAGCGAAAAAAGTGGTAGCTTACTGCACGCATCCTGTGTTGTCAGGCAATGCCATAGAAAAAATTTGTGGCTCTCCGCTAGATGAGCTAGTTGTGACAGACACCATTCCATTGTCGCAAGAAGCGATAGATTCGGGTAAGATCCGCCAGTTATCTGTGGCAGGATTGTTAGCCGAAAGTATTCGTCGGATTAATTCGAGCCAATCTTTGAGCTCAATGTTTGTTGATTAGTATATCGAGTGTGGGACCGTCTGGTCGCGGGCGGGAACCGCTTAATTTTGTGTTATTTATTGGAGATTAGAAATGAATGAATTTACTTTAGTCGCGGAAAGTCGCGGCGATACGGGCAAGGGTGCGAGCCGCCGCCTACGTAAGTCAGAAATAGTTCCAGCTATTGTTTATGGGGCAAAGAAAGCAGCTTTGTCGATACAACTCAAACACTCAGATGTTTTGAAGTCGTCTTCGCAAGAATCTTTTTATTCTCAGATCTTAGATCTTTCTATAGACGGAAAGGTTGAGCGAGTAGTTCTGAAGGATATGCAGCGGCACCCTTATAAGCCATTTGTCATGCACATGGATTTTCAGCGGGTGGATGAGTCCGCTGCGCTTACCATCCGCATCCCAGTGCACTTTTTGAATGAAGAGGACTGTATCGGCGTCAAGCAGGAAGGCGGAGTTATTGCGCGTTTAATGACAGAAATTGAAATAACCTGTTTGCCGAAAGATCTGCCAGAATCTATAGAAGTAGATGTAGCTAATCTAAGTGTGGGTGAAGCGGTTCATCTTGCTGACTTGGTGCTGCCTGATGGTGTTGAGATTACAGCCATCACCAGTGGCGGGGACGGCGCGGCGGCCATAGTTCAGGTGACGATGCCTAGAACGGTCGAAGAAGAGGAAGGACCTGATACTAAAGAGGTTGACGGCGCGGATGAGACCTCAGACGGAGAAGATACTGCGACCGATGACGCTGGCACAGATCCTTCAGAGTAGCTTTGGGGAGAAAATTCTTAGCGCTGGTTGTAGGTAGCGATGACCAGCGGTAAAGAAATACGGTTAGTCGTGGGAGTGGGAAACCCGGGAGAAAGTCACCAAAATGATCGACATAATGTCGGTTTTTGGCTTGTAGATGGGTGGGCTAGTAAAAATGAAGCCTCACTAAGCCCCAGTGTACGACATTCAGGAATCTCTGGTAAATGTCCAAATGGCGTAAGCTTTTTGAAGCCAACCACCTATATGAATCTGAGTGGACAAAGCGTGGCGTCTTACGCTAACTATTACAGTATCGAAGCTAAAAATATTTTAGTCGCTCACGATGATTTAGATTTAAGTGTGGGTTGCGTTCGCCTCAAATATGGTGGTGGTCATGGAGGACATAATGGGCTTAGAAGTATTACCCAAAGTCTTGGATCAGACGCGTATTATAGAGTCCGAATAGGCATAGGTCGGCCTGAGTCAGGTCGCGATGTCAGCAGTTTTGTTTTAGGTAAACCCGGTGCCAAAGAGCGGTTGATCATCTCTTCTCGCATAGATGATGTTCTGGCACTGTCTGATGAAATCATGTCTGGTTCCTTTGAAAGTGCTATGAATGTTTTGAACCGTCGAGATGATAACTAACGTGAGTGATATTTAATGGGTTTTAAGTGTGGAATTGTTGGATTACCGAATGTCGGCAAGTCATCTTTATTTAATGCGCTTACCAGCGCTGAAATTGCGGCCGAGAATTATCCGTTTTGTACGATAGAACCTAATGTCGGTATAGTTTCTGTTCCCGACGAGAGATTAATTCGCATAGCTTCGATCGCAAGTTCAAAGAAGGTCATTCCTTCCACCATGGAATTTGTTGATATCGCAGGGTTAGTTGAAGGGGCGTCTAAGGGCGAAGGCTTGGGAAATAAATTTTTAGCGCATATCAGAGAAACGCACGCGATCGCACACGTCGTTCGCTGCTTTGAAGACGATAACGTTACGCATGTTTCGGGACGAATTGATGCAGTCGCGGATATCGATATCATTGAGACGGAGTTATTGCTTGCTGACTTGGAATTATGCGAGCGTGGTTTGGAAAAGGCAGAAAAGCAAGCCAGATCCGGCGACAAGGAACAGCGTCAACGTGTCGAGTGCTTCACTATACTTTTGAAGAACTTAGAAAACGGTGTCGCTATCCGCGCGGCTAATCTTGCTATTGCTGATCCTGCTCTAATATTAGCTAAAGAGCTTTCACTATTAACTGTGAAGCCTATGCTTTTTATAGCGAATGTTTCAGAAGACCAACTGCAACACAGCCCCCAAGTAACGCTGGTAGAAGCCTACGCGAACGAGATCGGAGCCGAATGTATTTTTCTTTGTGCAGAGATAGAAGCGGAAATAGCCGCGTTACCAGAGTCTGATAGAGATGAGTTTTTGAAAGACTTAGGAATTGAGGAGTCTGGTCTAGATAAAGTGATTCGAGCTGGATATCGTTTATTGGGCTTGCAGAGCTTTTTCACAGCGGGACCAAAAGAGAGCCGAGCATGGACCGTAAAGCAAGGCGCTTTAGCCCCTCAGGCTGCTGGTGTTATACATACTGATTTTGAGAGAGGTTTCATTAGAGCAGAAGTTATTGGTTATCAAGACTATATAGAATGTGAGGGAGAGCCTAAGGCAAGAGAGGTTGGCAAGTTAAGGGTCGAAGGGAAAGAGTATCTTGTAAAAGATGGTGACGTCATGCATTTTCGTTTTAATGTCTAGTACTTTGATCTATTCTTAGCCCCCACCGTGGTCTAATTTTCAAAAGAGGCCCTTAGTATTTCAGTATCTAAGTATTCAGTTACCGCCGTAATTTTATCGCCAGACCATTTGTATACCCAGCAGTAGGTATTATTATATGTGCCGCCGGATATAGTTTTTGATTCGCCCCTGCCTTGGCAAACGAGATAGTCACCTTCCGAAATTAGGTTGTCCACGAATATATGAAGATGACCGTCAAGTAGCTCGGACAATGGACCGAGAAGTCGCCCAGTGACCTCCTCCATTCCTTCATACAGTCCGGAAAATTTTGTGTCTCCAATTATTCGCCACTGAACGCTGTCGTCAAATAACCCCATTAACGGCCCTGAATCACCATCGGCTAACGCGTTAAACCCAGCCGTAATTAGTTCTTTATGTTTGTTCATTACTACTCCTTTAGTGTACTGACGTGTACTAAGCTAAATTTTTAATTCTTCTGTTACTAATTGCACAAAATAGCTTGCCCCCACCGGTATGATTTCATCATTAAAATCATAATGTGCACTATGCAGCATGCACCCTCCTTCTCCTGGCCCGTTACCAAGGAACGCATAGCATCCAGGTTTTTCTTGCAGCATATAACCAAAATCTTCAGAGCCGGTTACCATTTCTACGTTAGCGTTTACTGATTCGTTTCCGCATACTGACCGTGCAGCTTTTGCTGCCAGCTCTGTTTCTACTGAGGAGTTAACTGTCGGGGGAAATCGCTTTTCATACCACCAATTGAAATCGCAATTACTCGCGGTACAAATCCCTGAAGTTATTTCTTTCATACGTTGTTCTATCAATTTTTGAACGTTGGGCGTGAAGCTCCGAACGGTACCTTTTAGTATGATCTCTTTGGGAACCACGGCCCAGGCATCTCCAGCATGAAATTGAGTGACTGATACCACTGCGGTATCGGTAGGGCTGAGATTTCTCGATACGATATTTTGTAACGCGAGTACTACTTGGGCACCAACTGGGATAGGATCAATCACTAAGTGGGGCAATGCGGCGTGGCCACCTTTACCAATAATTTTTATTTCAAACACATCCATTGCAGCCATTATTGGACCACTACGCATTGCAATTTCACCAATCGGAAGGCCGGGCCAGTTATGAATCGCGTAGACTGAATCCATGGGAAAATCTTCAAATAGCCCATCTTCTATCATGGCCTTGGCACCAGCTTCTCCTTCTTCGGCAGGTTGGAAGATAAAATGCACGATACCGTCAAAATTTCTATTTTTAGAAAGATACTCAGCAGCGGCAAGGAGTGTTGCCGAATGACCATCATGTCCGCATGCGTGCATTATTCCCGCATGCTTTGACTTGTGTGCGAAAGTATTTAGCTCGTTTATTGGCAGAGCATCCATGTCAGCTCGAAGCCCGATTGAACGATCGCTATTTCCCGATCTTATAGTTCCGACTAATCCGGTTTTGCCTAACCCGCGGACGATCGGAATACCAAAACTCTCGAGTTTTTCAGCAATAAAGTTAGAGGTTTCGTTTTCTTTATAGGCGAGTTCGGGTATCGAGTGCAGTTGTTTACGCCAGCCCATGTATTTTGAATTATTTTCCGTGATTTCTTTTATTACAGTCATGGACAAATACCATAGGCTAAAATTGGCTGATGTGCCAATATTTTGAAAGCTTTAAACTAAGTTTGGTAATAACCGAACGCGTTCCATCCGCCATCGATTATCAGCGTTTCACCGGTCATGAAGTTCGCATCTTCGCTAGCAACAAAATTTACTGCATTAGCGACATCTGCGCCTGTTCCTAGCCTTCTTTGGGGCGTTCGCCTTTCTAGGTCAGATAGTTTTAATTTCCCCTCCCGTGCAAGCTGATCAATTAACTCGGTCCTAATGTAGCCAGGTGAAATACAATTTACGCGAATACCAAATCGTGCCCATTCTATAGCCATGACTTTTGTCATTTGATCAACGGCAGCCTTCGAGGCACAGTAACCTAGCGTAGCTGGAAAGGCATTTTGACCAAGAATAGAGCCGATGTTAATGATACATCCACCTCCATTTTCTTTCATTTGATGCGCCACTGCTTGGGAGCACAAAAAAATAGATTTACAGTTGATATCCATGTGGATGTCCCAGTTTTCTTCACTCATTTCCATGGTCAGCATTGGTTTTGAGATCCCTGCATTGTTAACAAGTATGTCA
>Ga0222715_10004250_pt1 | contig 12491 bp, 16 predicted proteins | sample C33_9DmetaG_FD_165056 | JGI IMG/M metagenome (GOLD analysis project Ga0222715, IMG submission 165056) | Estuarine water microbial communities from San Francisco Bay, California, United States - C33_9D | ecosystem: Environmental > Aquatic > Marine > Unclassified | place: USA: California...
GAAGCTGGGGCGCACCGAAAAATCGGAAGTCGTCCTAGAGCTATGCGGGGGATTAAGGTTAGTAAGCCTATTTTCATCATAGGTATCGCCCCGAGGTGCCGAAGAAGCAGAAGACGCCGGAGGCCCTTGCATAGCGCCACCACCGGCTTTTTTGACAACTTTCTTATGCATTACGCGGCCTCCTTCTGTTCAGGGGCAATCATCGGGTAGAGGATGTCATTACCGAAGTTGCCGGTGTATTCCTGCACGCCCATGTGCCCGAGCGTAATAGTGGGGTCTATCCACACCTCGTAGCCCGCCTCGCGGGCACGGTCGCAGAACAAAAAGTCCTCGCCGATGTAGCCCTCGCGGGTTACCTTGAAGTCGAAAATGGCGCTGAGGTCTTTGCCTGCGCGCTTATCCCAATAGGTCCACTCAGGGTGAGCTTCGACCAAATCCTCGAACACCTTGCGGTTCACCCACATGAAGGCAGTAGCCACATGCTCAGCACGGACCAGACCCATACGGTTCATGGTCAGCTCGTGGTTCTCATCATAGTCGAGGTTGGCGATGTAGACGGGGTTTACGTCACGAACGCGGGGTACCGCAGCGACTATACCCTTGCGAGTATCGGTACCCCACGCCATGAGCCGGAGGATGTCCTCCGGTTCAAAATTGATATCGCTGTCGATGAACAAGAGTTCGGTAGCGTCGGAGTCGAGGAAGTCCCTTACCAGCAGGTTGCGGGCGCGAGAAACCACTGAGCAGCCACAGATGGAGCCGATGTGAACATCAATGCCGTGCTGCGGTGCGATTTGTGTGAAGCGGGCAAGCGAAACTGCCAACTTCAAAGACACTTTGAAATCGTAAGCCGGAAGCGCAATGAAGATACTGCGACCGGCTAGATTGAACCCTTGTTCTTGCTGCATATGTCACCCATAGAAAATAGTGATGGAGGCGGTGTTGGTCACCGTACCATACAAGCCATTTTCTGCAAGGATGCCTTGGTCGGGCACTAGGAAGTACAACGAACCAGCATTAGAAGCAGTGGGGGTGTCTAGCGTAAGCAGTGTGCTGCCACCTTGGCCATCGGTAATCACAACCGAACCAACCGAAGCACCGCACACAGCGTAGATGCCCTTGATGCGAGTGCGGAAGCTCACGTTGGCATCCGTCTGAGTCTTGAATACACCTGTAGCAGTCAGAGGTTTGGTTACCTTGACGTCAGTTTGCATAGCCATAGGAAGGCCCTCCTATTGAGCTATTAACCAGCCGACAGGGTCAGGACACCCGAGTTCGACCATACGCGACCAGCTACGTTCGGGTCCGAAGTCGGGACGTTAGCAAGGCTAATAACCGTGCCGGTTGCGGTCAGGTTAGCAATGGTTGCACTCGCGCCATAGGTCGCGTTGGTGGTCACAGTGCCGGTCGAAGCGTTGACGGTGATAACCTGAAATCCGCCTTCAGAACGAACTGGACCCGAAAAAGTCGTGTTAGCCACTTATAATCTCCTGTGTAGTAGCACATCCCCACACCGTCTCTACTACGTCCGCTAGGCCGGTCGGTGCAGGTGATTTCACCTAGTGGCGTATATATACCACCAATTAGAAAAGAGGGGAAGCAGTTTCCCACTTCCCCTCCCCCGTCTCCTTAGGCAGCGCCTTCGGAAGACTCCTTATACCTAAAAACCCAGCCTTTGTAAGGCCCCCTCGTTAGGGGTTTGTTGGATTTGACTGCGCGGTTCACCGTAGGTGGTTTAAGCCCAAACGCTTCGCGCAGGGCTATAATGCTAGGAAACGCTGTAATCTCACCTGTAGGGCTAACAGCCTCTATAGCTTTACTGACCTTGGCCTTGAACGCATCCGACCGAGGTTTGCCGTAATTTGGATTGCCAGCACCCGATAGGGTCGCGCTTATCTTGGCCCTGACTTCTGCGGATTTGGGCTTACCGACCAAGAACTGCCGTATTTTCTCACGGGACTCGGGTGTATGCTTTTTACCTGTCCAGTTTTGGGCCGCTAATTGTTCGGGGGTGCGTTTCATACCCCAAGTAGGGCTTAATTCCCCAGACATACCGAGCGACGGTGCAGTAGCGTCAGTACCAATATTATAGCAGTAGTTCTCGCCTACGTGCTCCTTTAGCCAGCGGTTCTCTGCATCCAGTAGCAATGCCCTATCAGGAACCTCCTCTACTATGACAAACACAAACGCCTGCTCACCATATTTAAGCCAAGCGGCCTGTAGGTGGCGGTTGTTATGCCTGCCGTTGCGCAGTTCGGAAAAGTGACGGGTTTTGCGTTTGCGTAGGTTGACTGCACTACCGACGTAGAACTTGTTGTTTACCACATTGATGATTTTATAAATGCCTTGGTTCATAATTACCTCCTGAGTTTGAGGTACACGAACTAAACAAATAACACAAGGGGTAAAAAAGAGGGGGGCCGAAGCCCCCCTCTAATCCTCGGAAAACCGAGAGTTTTGTTAGGCAGCGCCTTCGCTACCGTACATTCCGAGAGGATCACTCCATCCAAAAGAATACCTCTCACGAGCCTTGTAACGGACGTTACCGGTGTCGAAGTCACCGTCCATGCTCGTAGCCATCGGCGTACGAACAAAGTGCTTCATGCCGTTGGGAACATCGGTGGTAAGGAACCACGCATCCGTGTCGGTCAAGAAGTGGTTAACGGTGTAGCCTTCCGGAATTGAACCGTTCGACTTCAGAGCGTTGATGTCGTTGTCAGCGGTGCTGACGCGCAGCTCGGTTTCGAGCAGGCGAGTTGCAACGAACATCAGGCTCGGCGGCACAATGAGCTTACGCGGCTTGGCAGCGATAAGCAGACCACGCTCGTCGGTCCAGCCAGCAATCTGAATGACCGCAGCCTCAAGCGAGGTTTCGTTGAGGTCAGCAGGAGTGCTGGGGATGTTCGAGTTGGTGCCACCCGAGACCAGCGGGTGCGAGGCCGAGAACAGCGGCTGACCGTCACCACCGGGGTAGTCCGTGTCGAAACCGTTGTTGAGGACCGCAGCAGCCTTGGTCTGCTTGGTGTATGCCATAGCGCGAGCGAGGGCCTTGGTGTAGCGCGACGACAACGAGTCATACAGGTTGTCTTCAATCGCTTCTTCCGTGAGCGAGAACCCGAGGGCAATCGTTTCGTGGTTGTAGCGAGCGGTGAAAACTTCCTGCGCGTTGTCGTAAGCGATAGCCGAGCCTTCGTTCTTAACCGGAGCAGCCGAGAAGCCCGACAGCTTGGTTTCTTCTTCGAAGGAACGCTCCGAGGTTTCAGTCTCGTAGATTTCCTTGTGCTCTTCGCCATAGCGGGCGTATTCCAGACCGAACAGGGCGTTCAGGCCGGGCAGAAGCTCCTTAAGAAGCTGTGCGCGTGAAATTGCCATTGGTCAGTCTCCTATTACACGCCGGTGGGGTTGAGATACTGGTGCATCCCTTGGTTCCACTTGACGATAACTTCGGTGTAAGAACCGGGGTTACCAGCAGGTGAAGTCTCGGGAACAGTGTCGATGATGCGTACCGGCCACGTTGAAGTGGTGTTGGTGGTAGCGCTGATAGCGACCTGCGAGTTACCAGTGATGGTGCTTCCAGAGTTCTGAACCAGAACGGCGTTGTTGCCAACCGCAGTGCGGGTGACGGTGCCGATGGTGGTGCTGCTGGAAACAACGGCGACTTTGAACAGAGCGTCCGGGTCGTCGAGGACATAAGCCTGAACGTCGGTGATGTTCGTGGTGCCCGGGTAGAACTGGCGGAAGGTCTTACCATACACCGGGTCGGTGTAGGTGCAACCAAGGAAAACGCCAACCGGGGTGGCCGCGTTCGTACCGGTGTCCTTACCGAGAGTACCGTCGCTGTTCAACTTGACGACGTCACCGTAGAAGATGGCAGTCGACGAGTTGGTAGCAATCGGCACCAAGCGGGTGGAACCGGCAAAAACCTGACCGCCAATCAAGTTGATTGGAAGAAGCCCGTAGGGGCTGCTAACAGAAGGATATGCCATTTATAAGCTCCTAGCTTATTTGCCTTTACCGAATGACGTCGTAGACCGTTTCTCGCGAAATAGTGGCATACGAGCGTCGCTTTCGCGCATGAAGTTGTTATCCACTGACTCCATCTGGGCCTGATTTTTCTGCGCAAAATACTCTTTACGCTGTTCCATCATTTCCTTCGGTGCCTTGCACAACAACAGTCCTGCGACTTCGATGTTGTCCTTGAAGCGGCTATCGGGGTCGACCATCATGCGAAACTTTGGTTGTTCCTCGATACGAACCGGCTCCCAACCTTCTCGTAGTTTGGACGAGATGTTGCGCGGGTCGTTCTGCCCCATAGTGGCCACGCGTACCCAGCGGTAAACGTAACCAGCCTCTTTGTCCGGTTCTGGCAGGGTCGAAGCCGGTTGCCATACTTTCGGACGTTCAGCTTCCGTACGCGACTGGCGCGGTGCGCGGGTCGGCTTTGCAGCTTCGCCGAGCAGTTCGTCCAGATTATCAAGCATATCACTCATATCAATTCTCCATCTTCATTACGGCTTGAGCATATTGCTCAGGTGTCAGACCTAGTTTCTTAGCTATCGCTAACTGGGACTGCTTAAGCACAATCTTCTTGGCAGACCGGCTTCGAGAAGCGGGAGCAACGACTGGAGCTGCTTTTGTTTCGCGTGCGGCAGGCTGCGGGGCCTCCACTTCATCCCCGAAATAATCGGGGAAACGACGGCGCATCGTTTTGTCGACTACGCCCCAATATTCGTCGGTGCCTGCAAATTGCGGGCCTCGTTCAGTAATGAGCTTCTGGTGAAGCCCAAGAGCCGATGCAGTCATCTCCGGGTCAGTGCCGTACCATGTGTTACGCTCTTGCCACGCAACGGTTTTAGCATCGAGCCGGGGCTGTTGCACCTGCTGTTGTAGGAGTTGTACCTCAGTCTCTGGTTCCTGTAAAGTAGGACGGTAATTATTTACCTGCTGGAGCTTATAGTTAGCCGCTGCCAACTTCTCCTGCGCATCAGCCATAGCGTCTGCATCACCAGACTCGTAAGCTTCCTTGAACTCGCGCTTGGCCGCAGCTGCCTCAAACTCGGCGTTCTGTTTATAGCTACCGAGTAGTGACTGCTCACCTTGCGATAAGGTCGATTTCAGGCGGCGATTTTCCTCCAGAAGGCGCTGCGCAGCAGCCAAAGCTTCAGCTTTTTCGCGTGCTTCACGTTCCTTCTCGCGGCGCTCGTCATGCCAGACCTTTTTCATCTGCTTGAGGCGCGTTTTTACCTTTTCGGAGTACTCCTCAAGCTCATCAGCTTCGAGTTCTTCCACCAACTCCTTAGGCATAGGCTCACGCCCACGGTCTTCCTCCGGAGTGTCGTCTTCAATCTCGATTTCAGGCTTATCTGGTTCGGAAACGGTGTTATTTTCGTCTTCTACTTCCCACTGGAAGTCATCATCGGGCTTCGTAGCCATCATTTTTCTCCTTTGTACGGTAAAATAACCGTTTTACGCACGGCTTATGCCGCGCGGGTCTTCCACAACACCCTCGACGCTGTCGTCGTTGATGATACGAAACTCACGACCGTGAATTTTCACCCTACTTCCCGCGTGCGGGCGCGTGAGGATGAAGTCACCTTCTTTGCACCAAGGTCCCGAAGGGAACCGGGTGGGGTCTTTGTATGCGTCGGGGCCAATTTTCAGCACCAGAAGCACCGGTGTCGTGAGTTCTTCATACTGCATGGTGATATCGGCCTTATAAACGCCGCCTTCGGTCTTGTTGTCGACCTCAGGAAGTGCACACAGCAGGCGATACCCTGACGGCTCGGGCAGCTGTTTTGCCTTCCGCTCGTCGGTATCGGGCAGCACAGTGGCTGCATCAGGGTTGTTGGGGTCAGACCCGAGAAAAAGCTCGGGGGTAGCGGGCAGAGTTTTGTCCTCTGTGTCAGTCATCGTCATGTTCCAATCGTTGGGCGGTTTCCATAAGAATGCCTTTAGCCGTCAGCAGGCCGCGATAGCGCCCGCATGCGAACTTATAGTCCCCGTGGTCTACGGCTTTACCGAGAGCGAGGTCTTCCTCGATTACCCGGCACTCCTCGTCGATTTTATCAGCGAGATATTTCAGTACGTCATTCATTCGCCCTCCTTAGGTGCTGTGTTTTCGGAAACGGGTTCTTGTGGTTGTGCCATCTGCGCGGTTTCGCGGGCAATCTCGATACCCATACGAAGCCCTGCTTCCTGCTGTTTTGCCGACAAGTTGGCCTTGTCTGTGGCAACTTTTGCGCCGACCTGTAGGCCAGCGATTTCCTTCTGCGCGGCGATGCGCTCTTTCTCGACCTCGATGCGGTCGTTCTTCTCTGCCGCCTCGACCATGAACTTCTTCTCCTTGAGTTCGAGTTCCTTGGCCTTGAGTTGAAGCTCTGCCTGCTGCATCTGCACGAGGGGGTCTTGGGCCATCTGCTGTGCCTGCTGCTGAGCAGCTTGCGCTTGGTTTTTCTGGAACAGCTGCGTTGCTGCTTGGGCTGCCAGACGCGACACGGCAATCTCGGTATCCTCGTCCATCTCCGCGTTTGGCGGGGGCAGCGGGACGCCAGCCTGCTCTTCAATCTGCTTGCGATACTCGAACGCAAGGTGTTCCTGAATGTGGGCTGCGGCTGCGGCCATTATAGCCTGTGCGTTCGGCGACTGGCCAACGAGCTGTGCCATCTGCGGGTCTTGTATAGCAGCCATATGGACTGTGATATGCGCCTGATGGTCCTGATACAGGAACGCCTTCACCGGCTTGCCGTTCAACAGGTCCATATTCTCGCTGACCGGGTCGCGCGGCTTCATGCTGTCGTCGTCCTTGAGCGGGACGAGCTTCTGGGCGTTCTTAATGCCCAGCACTTCGAGCATCTGCCGGTGCAGATAGGGCAGGTCGTAAATCTGCGGCGCGGTCTGCGCCAACTGGATAACTGCCTGATACTGCACAATCTTCTGCGCCATCGTAGCAGCGTTGGGGTCCGATACCGGAATAACCTCGACGAGGTCGTAGTCCGACTTCTTCGCCTTGCGGCCACCTTCTTCCGGCTCGTAGTTGTACTCGTCGGGGGTGTAGTCGCGGATGATGGCCTTGAGGAGCTGGAACTCCCGCTTCATCGCATAGTGCACGCGCGCCTGCACGGCGCTCATCATCTTCAACGTGCGTTCGAGAATAGCCAGCGTGGTACCCACCGGTGCCTGCGCCGACATATCCGACACCTTCATATCCGCCATACCGGCGAACTTGCGGCCTTCTTCGACGATTGTACCTAGCAGGCTATACAGAACGTTGCTCGGCTCTTTGTACGGCAGCGGCATGATGTTGTCGCGCATCGTACCCGACGCCACGTCGACGTCGCGCCATTCTGCCGGGCTTATTGGGGTGTCGTCGCCTTTAACGCGGAGGCCCTTAGTTTTGAAGCCGCCCGGGAGGTTAGATAGAGTACCAGCATCGACAAGCTGACGAATAAGGCTGGTACCAGACTTAGCAAAAGCACCGATAAGGTGAATAAGGCCAAAAGCATAGAAGCCAAATCCCGGCACATACGAGTAGTGTACGAAGTGATTGCGCTTAGTCTTTTTCTTATCATCGGGGTTCCAGTTGCGGCGAATGGCAAGCACGGTCTGTGTCGCCTTGTCGATTGTAACGACGTAAGGCAGGGCAATGTCACCATCCTCGTCGTCGCGATACTGGTCATCTTCGATAAGCAGGTTGACGTGCATTTCCAGCAGCTTGTACCGGTCGTCAGTCTCAGCGCGGAACCCTAGTCGCTCGGCGATAGCCTTCTCTACCTCATCGAGCGTATCGCTCGGCTCGCCCAGCTCGACATCACGGTAAAACCCTGAAGCCTGCAACTTGGCAAGCTCGTTCTCGGTCTTCCGCATGATGTGCGTCACGCGCTCGGCTGTCTCCAAACTGGACGCGCCATAGGGTACGACCACATCTTCCGCTGTGACGTACATGGAGACCTGACGACCGAGTGATGGGTCATAATAGACCTTCTTGAACGCATTACCTGCGAGGCCCAACCCCCACAGCATGCGCTCGTGCTCAGGGCGATATTCGACCATCACATCGGTCAACTGGTAATTCATATCCTCCTGCACGCGGCTTGCCGCATCGCGCTTCTCAGGAGTTTCTTTGCCGATTAATTGGGTCCGAACCGGCCCTTGTGCCGGGAACGTCTCCATCATGGTCTCGGCTTGGAACTTGACCACTGCTTCGCTCAGCAGCGGGTGGTGGACACCGCATGCACCGGGCCAAGGCTCGGTCCGGTCTTCGACCTTCATACCCAGCAGCTCAAGGCCGTCCACGTAGGTCTGTATCCAGTCTTTGCGACTGTTGATGTCGTCGTCGAACTCCCCGATGAGGTCGCCCGCCAACTGGGTCAGCACGCTCTCGTCGAGCGTTTCCGCGAGGTTCTCGTTGAAGTCGCCTTCTTCCTCTTCACCCGGTTCGAGGATTATTTCCAAGTCACCGGTCTCAAGGGTCACCCGCTCGGGGTCCTCAATCTCAATCTCCAACGCAGGCTCGTCATCCTGCATAGCAGCGGGGAGGCCCATCGGGGCTTGGCTAAGCGACTTGTCGATGTCCATTTACTTCGCTTTCTTACCCTTGACGGCCTTCACCGTCTTTTTCACGCCTTCGATTGCTACGCTAGTGGCACCGGTCACACCGCTCAGGGCTACCGCTACTTCTGCTACGTCTTCGGTGATATCGAGTACGTTCTTTTTCTTGGGGGGTGCAGGCGGGGGCGGAGGCGCGATCTTGACTTCCACCAACTCCAACTCATTGACATATTTGACTGCGTCATTGAACGGAACACCGGCTGCACGGGTCTCATTGAATGCAATGCGCTGCTCTGCGCGCCACTTGCGCCACTGGGTCTTCCCGATGGGAAAAAGAGCCTTCACGTCTGACATTAGTAGTACCCCCTATTCCGGTTTGACCTGAAATACTGGATTTCGTCCGGTTCGTCTAGCGTAGTAGACACATAGCCTCCACGACGGAACCTGTGCATCGCCATAGACACCGTATCGACATAGTCGTCGTGGCTACCCGCAGGAAATTCCGCCACTTCATCAATCACTTCTTCGGCCCACCGAGTTGCAGGTGCCCATACCCGTCCGGACGCGAATATATCCGCTACCGCATTTAGCCTCGAAATCTTGTCATTGCCTCTCGTTGGCGTAAATTCCTGCACAGGAATGCCCATAGCCCGCATCTCGTAAATCAAAGGCGCACCGGAAGCCTTTTTCTCGATGATGATGCTGTCCGGGTCCCAATCTTTATACTCCTCGATGGCTATCCGCTTCAGCTCCGGGAACTCCATGCGGTCCCGGAAGGCATTCAGCAGGATGATATTAGCTTGGTCGACGCCATTGTCGTCAGGGTGATGGAACACACCCCAAGTTGTACACGCCGAATAGTCGGCACGTTGTGTCTTCTCGAAGGCCGTATCCCAGCTCTGTAGTATAAAGTCACATTGCGGCGGGTTGTCGAACGGCCACTCCTGCCACCACTCTCTTTTGACAATAGCAGCACTCTCGGACACCGGGTTCTGCTGGTACTGCGCCATCCACTTGGAGTTAGGGACGTCGCGCTTGACCTTGAGCAGTTCTTCCAGCTGCCAGAACTCAGGCCATAGCGGCTTGTCGCTTGGTAAAATTGCTGGAAACTCAATAACTTCCCACTCGTCGAGGCTGTCGTTGGCAGCCGCATCCTTGAGTATCTGCCCGGTCAGGTCCCGCTTCGACCACCGCGTCATCACGATGACGATGGCACCACCCGGCTGGAGACGCTGACGAGGACCGGAGGTGTACCACTCGTAGGTCTTGTCGTAGATGTCGGGGTTTACTTCGGCCAGCGCCGCTTCCTGCTCCGAGTGCGGGTCGTCGATGATGAGCACGTCAGCACCCTTACCAGTCACCGCACCGCCGATACCGATAGCAAAATAGTCACCGCCCTTGTTGGTATTCCAACGTCCGGCAGCCTTACTGTCCGACGCCAACGCAAGCTCAGGGAAAATCGACTTATAGGCGTCCGTGTCGACGAGGTTACGCACTTTACGGCCAAAGCCTACAGCCAGCTCGGCTGTATGCGAACACTGGATGACCTTCTTATGCGGGAACTTGCCAAGGAACCACGCAGGCAGCAGGTAGCTCGCGAACTCCGACTTGGTATGGCGCGGAGGCATATTAATAATGAGGCGCTTGCACTCTCCCCTTGCCACGCGCTCGAACGCATCGGCCATCTTGGCATGGTGCCGCCCTGCGATGAATGTAGGCCAGACTTCTTGGACAAACTTCAAAAACTTGTCCTGCGAGAGCTTGCGCCGCTTAAGCTCCGACAACTTCTCAAGCTCGGCAAGCAGTATCTCCTGCTCATGCAGCGGTAGCTTGTGCAATATTTTGGGAATGTCCGTGAGGGAGATGGTCTGGGTGCTCATCCCTCATCGTCCTCCTCTCCCTCAACGATGGCGTCGAAGTCCACGCCTTCCTCATCCTCTATCTCTTCATAGTCCGCATCGACGATTGCAATGCCCAGCTCCTCGTCGAGGTCCATGCCTAGAGGCTTTATATCTATAATGTCTGCGTTCAGCAGGCGCTTGACGCGCTCCTTGATGGCACTTTCGAGCGCCTCGGGGCTATTATAGTTGATGTTAATCTCGCTACGCTCGGTGAACAGACCAATGTCCGAGTGCTTACCCAGCAGTTCAAGGGCCTTCAGTTCGTATTTGGTCTCACCGCAATCTGCTATCTCTAGCAGCTTATTGGTAATAGCGACGCGCACTTGAGCTGCATCGGCTGCCAGAGTACGCCCATATTCAGCCAAAAACCCACGCACAGCTGTTGCTGCGACAGGATTGCGCAGCGCTGATGCCTTCTTATCCTCAATAGCGCCCTTGATGAGCTTCTTCTCGCGCTCGAAGTCCATGTCGTCGACTTCCAGTGGCGCACCTAATTGTTCAAGCAGTTCTGCGGTCATCGCAGTGATGGATACCTCGTCCATGAAGGTCGCAGGTTTTTCCTCATCGGTGCTGTATGGCACCGGATGTTCGTCGGTAGGTTCGACTTTTATAACAGGCATGTGTGCAGCGTCCGGTTTGAGGGAGCAGAATTGCACCATACCCCTACGCTAGTAGGGAGGTCAAGGTACCATAGACGGGGGTGTTTCCTAAGCGCCGGGATAGCGGAGTATGGCTAGAAAAATGAAGGGGGGTGGGGGGTATCGTTTGTTTTCAATGACTTAAAATTTCTGAGCAAGGGGTTGATTTTCAAAATTGCGTGATGGGATGTGCAAAATAGTAAGTAGAAGGGAGAGCCGGAGTCCCAACACACCCTTGGGGGGTCGGGGGGTAGTGCGGTCACGTCTGGCATATGCCAGATATGCCCACCCCTATCTATTTGAAATCATTACGCTTTTATCGCGTGACACTCTTTTACATTGTAAACAGAACCGATATAGGCCATAACAAAATGGTCGAAAGGCAATCGGCCCTAGACAATCAACCTAGTCATATTGGAGTATATCATGGCTAATCGTAAAGTTGCCGCTCTTGTTGCGGCTCCCGTTGTTCCTGCTAGCGCAGGATTTGAACAACCCATTGACCGCGCCGACATCCTGAAACGTTTGGCATCCGCCAACGCAAAGGAACGCATCCTAATCCTATCGGCATTGCCGATGGGGGAAGTGGCGGCAATCGGCGGCAAGATTGCCGGTATCGGTTCATCCGTTTATGAGGTGCTCAATATCAAACTATGCGAAAAGCATGGGGCGGATTGGGCGCACATTGCCAAGGCGTTGCCAAGCGCGCTTGGCGATGCGGACAAGGAACGTCGCAAGGCAATCATCGCATCACTGGAAAGCATCCGCGAAACGGTTAAATCCAATGCCGGTGGCGATGCTCAGAAAGGCAGCGATGCTTTGAAGCGTGTTAAGGAATGGGGCCTTGGCATCCGCCAAAGCAAGAGCAAGCCCAAAGGAAACGAGAAACGCGAATTGCGCGAATTCCTTGTTTCATGGGATGCGCTGCCAAGCCTGTATCGCCGCATCATGGCGGATGAAAATGCAGACGATACCGACATGGTTTTCGCGGATGCGATTGCCGCATGGTTTACGTCTCGCAGCATATCGCCAAAGGCTGTGCTTGATTGCACTGGCCGTTCGGCATGGAATATCAAATAATCAACCTAGGGGGAGCTGCAAAGCTCCCCCGTCTATTGGAGTATATGCAATGACAATGGTATTTCTTGCTAACGTGCCTAGCATTCAAACGTCTTTGGGCTTAGAGTGCTATACGCAATATGCTCACGTCTCGATTGATTATCCTTTTGAAGGTCAGCCTGAATATTTTGTTTTGGTTGCTATCGGCTCTGGTCGCTCTCGCAGTTTCGCCGATTTCGCATCCGCGATGGATTATGCATCGCGATGCCTCAAACAATCTGAGCCAGCTTGATTGCCTCACCCCGTCGACTTCGGTCGGCGGGGTTTTTTTGTGTCTGCGCGAGGC
>Ga0222715_10004251_pt1 | contig 12490 bp, 10 predicted proteins | sample C33_9DmetaG_FD_165056 | JGI IMG/M metagenome (GOLD analysis project Ga0222715, IMG submission 165056) | Estuarine water microbial communities from San Francisco Bay, California, United States - C33_9D | ecosystem: Environmental > Aquatic > Marine > Unclassified | place: USA: California...
ATTGCCCTCCCCCTGATGGATATGATAGTGGTAATGGCACGTCGTATCAGTCAAGCACGTTCTCCATTTAGACCCGACCGAGACCATTTACACCACCTTTGTTTACGCTTGGGTTTTACCAATATACATACGTTACTCATGATATGTAGTGTGGCGACTATATTTGCTGGGTTTGGTATAATTGGAGAAATATATCAAATCCCTGAGGCCATCATGTTCATGACCTTCTTAGTCACATTTTGTGTTTATGCATTGTTATTATTAAAATATTGGCCACAACGCATCACTGACATAAATAAGAACTCCTCCACCAACTTAACCTGACTAAGAAAATGGCTTAGAGACAAATTTGACTTTATAAACTATAGTTAAATCAAGTTTGAAAGGTCAAATAGTAAATGACCTTCTAAAAGGAGCAAGGATTTGTGATGATTTTAGATTTAATGTTTACATTTTTTTTTGCGCTATGCACATTATATATGCTGTCAAAAGCAGCGCCTAAATTTGGTTTAGTAGATACACCCAATCTACGTAAGCGTCATGAAGGCAGTATTCCCTTAGTAGGTGGCTTAGCAGTATTCGCTGCCCTCATCTTTTATTTCACTTATAATCCGACCATGCTACCCCACTCGGAACTATTTTTAGTCTGCACCGGTGTGTTAATTCTACTCGGTGTGATTGATGACCGATTTGATATCCCTGTCGCGCCTCGCCTTATCGTGCAAGCAGGCATTACTCTTCTAGTGATTTCACAAACCAACATGCAGTTAGACTATATAGGTGATATCGCAGGTATTGGCGCATTGAATTTTGGATTGTTTGCACCTGTCATCACTATCTTAGCCGTTGTCGGCGCTATTAATGCATTTAACATGGTAGATGGTATAGACGGTTTATTAGGTGGATTAGCCATTATTACCTTTACCGGCATGGCCATTGTATTAAATATACATGCGTTAAATAATTTAGTATTTGTATGTGTCGTGGTCGTCACAGCATTAGTGCCTTATGTCATGATGAACATGGGCGTATTTGGACACAAAAGAAAAATATTCATGGGTGACGCCGGCTCAATGATGATTGGATTTATTGTCATTTGGTTTTTACTGACCATGACCCAGCCAGATGCCAGTGCCACAATGAGACCTGTGACAGGCCTATGGTTGATCGCATTACCGTTAATGGATATGACTGCTATTATGTTCAGACGCTTATTACGAGGTCAATCCCCGCTTAAGCCAGACCGCGATCACTTACATCACATTTGTTTGAACGCGGGGATCAGTAAATCAGTAACTTTATTTGTGATTTGTGGTGTGGCCGCAATATTTGCCGGAATAGGCATTATTGGTGAGTATTATAATATAGCTGAATCAGTTATGTTCTTCGGATTCTTAGGTTGTTTTGGTGTGTATGCTTATGGATTGAATAAAAACTGGCCACATCACATATATCAAATCGTTCAGGCTAACTTTGATGATGATAATGTGGTTAATTTTCCGACAGGTGTAGATAGGAATGCAGGTGTTGATGAGGGCACTAGTGAGTCGGATAAGAATTATAAATAATCAGTGTCCATACGAAATTCAGACAAATCGCACTAAGAAGTGTCCTGTAAACTGATGGAATCTCAATAAATTTGATAATAAACGGTATAATCATTTGTTATTTTTATAAATGCAGGCATTTTTAGAAGCTCACTTTCAGTACTCCCCCTACAGGGAGTTACTTATTGTAAAACTCGCGGTACCATTGAATAAACTTAGCAACCCTTTTCTTAAGGGTGTTATGCAGCTTTTGGAATACGTTTACAGGAATTGGTATATTGGTGAAAACTGTAAAAGACCAGTGCGTTTGATGTTTACGGGCTTTTTGGAGTGATTTGTGACGTATTCAGTGTTACTCCTCAGAAACTGGCCAAAGAGAATTAGCGAGTTGCTAGAGGAGAGTAATTCGGTGAGTTTTGAGGATGGAACACATAAGGAAAGCTCATCTAAAGTAAAACATAATTAATATTAAGAATGTAACAAATTAAGTGTAACTGCCATTAGTTAATATGCTCCTCGAGGAGCACCATAATAAAACGAAGCAGCGCTTAACTCCAGTTGTGAGTTAGCATAAACCATTTTCTTGAGTATCCGTCCGTTAGACACCACTAATTGATACTAAGGTTCTAAGGTTCTAAGGTAATAATTAATCGATATCAACATCGGGTTGATGTATTTCAGATAAAACATACATCAGATCATCAAACGGTATGATGCCATGATGAGTAAAATGCACTAGGCATAAAACTGTTTTACATTTTTAGCGACAAATAACATTGAAAATATAAAATAGCCCCAAATATTGACTTTGTTTGGGGCTTAAAAATCAATAAACCTTTTGTTTATTTCGTCTAAACATTACCTTAAGAGCAGGAGGAAAAATGTATTATTTATATGTACTTTCGTATAAATTTGCTATTTTTTCCCATGTATACCTACGTAAAGCTATCTCTTTCATGGCTTGTCCATTAGACCCAAATTCAGAGTCAGATGAATTCAGTTTTGATATTAACTGATTTTCATCAATAAAATAGCTTGCTTTTTCTTCAGTACTATACCGATTAAAGTCACAATCGAAAGCATAGATAGGAACACCAAAATGCATCATTTCAACAAGTGAAGGATTAGTCCCTCCAGCTGAGTGCCCGTGAAGGTAAAAGCTGCAGTTTCTCCTTAGAACATAGAGCTGATCTAAATCATATACAGGGTCTAACAAAATAATATTGTCAAAACGGCTATAAGTCCTTTTGAGTTTTTTACCAAATTCACTACTGCCCCAGTTGCCAACGAATTTAAGATTTTTATTAGTTTTAGAAAAAGAGCTGAGAATCATTTCAACATTATTTTCAGGCTCAATGCGACATAACCCAAAAGCATAGTCTTTCCCTCCTGATTCTACATTTATTTTTCTTATCGCATGATCTCCACCATAGGCAATAATTTCATTATCTTTAGTGTATTCCTCAGTGACATAATCACCGATTGCTTTATTATCGGCGATGATCACATCAGAGAACTTAACAGCAATAGATTCAGAAAACTTTAAGAACTTCTTGGCGACAGTACCCCATTTATCCCGTCGCCACTCTAAACCATCAATATTAGTAACAATTGTAGATTTAGTGAACAACCTTAAAAAAGGTAAAAATATGCAGCCGGAAACCCCAAGAATTAAGACCACATCAGATCTTTTAAACAATATACAATGTAACATAGACAGAATGTCATAAGATACGCTCTGTATTCCATTAGCTCTAAAGGGAATGTAAGTTAACTCTGCACCACCGACTTTATCAGGTCTTGTTTTATAACTGCTTTTGGAACAATAAACATGATAACTTATTTTTTCACTTTTATAACGAACCAAGTTTTCAACTAAAGTTTCAAAACCACCATAACAAGCTGGAAGCCCTACGGTACCAATAATCGACACGCGTTTCATAACTAACTCACAGGTATTGATTGTAAATTGGCAACATATCATTCAAAGAATGCTGTACATTAAAATGTTGTGCCGACGCGATATGAACGTTGGGATTTTGTCGTTCATTTTGTTCTATTATGAGCTCAAGCTTCTTAACAAAATCTGTTTCGTCTCCCACTTTATATAGGTAATTACTTGATGATAAAGCATGGATATCTACATGGCCTCGCACTTTTGATACTAAGTAAGGTAAACCAGTTGCAAGGCCTTCTACAAGGTTGAGACCAAAGCCCTCCTGCTTACTAGACGATAATAAAATATCAGAGCACTGGTAATAAGATTGAACATCTTTAACATAACCAGTAAATATAAACTTATCGGCAATCCCAAGGTCCGCCACTAGCGATTTCAATTCTTCAATTAATGGACCAGTACCAACAAATATCACTTTCAGACTGCTAAAAATGGGAGAAACTTTGAGTCTGCTAATAGCTTTGACAATAAATACATGATCCTTTCTCTTAATAAATTGTGCAACATATATCAATAAGGTATCTGAGGGATGAACTTTTAATTCCGCCCTTTTATCCCTATAAACGTATGGGTTGGGTTTGAATCTATCCAAATCAACACCTACACCATTAATTTTATGGACACTTTTACTAAACAACAAGCGTTGGGAAATTTTATAGTCTTCATCGTTAATTGTGACAACTGCATCAGTAAGAAAAGAAAGTATGAATTCTATAGGAAAATAAATTAACCACATAATGGGGTTTCCACCCTTATAGAAATGAAACCCATGGGCTGTATATATAACTTTAGTATTCCTATTGAACAACTTCAAAACCCTACCAAGAACTCCACCAACTGGTGTATGGCAATGTATTAAATCGTAACTTTCCTTTTTAGATATTTTTACAAGGTGGATAAGAGCCTTAATATTACCAAAACTTATTGGACTCCTAGTAATTGGGACATCAAAATGCATATCATAGTATCCGGTTTCAATACCAGGTGATGCATTATGAATAATACACCCGAGCCTATGTAAACTAAGCATGTACGGCGCATTAAATTTAGAAAATCCAGCATGATTTGATATAAAAAGTACTTTTTTAGACATATTAATTTAACTTTCCCATTCGTCTTCGTGCCCCATCGGAAATAGCTCTAAGTGATAATAAAAACCTAGAGTGAAAATTTCTAATATCGGAAGAAATTATTGAAACTACAAAGTGCTTTAGAATTTTTCTAAGTAAATAACCCTTACAGTTGATCGAATAGCCTCTATGTAACAACAAAAAAACAGCATTCCTCAAAATATAATAATCTCTCAAAGATGATCGTACTGTATATTTGATATGGAAATAATTTTGTGTCTTATCTCCTAAATGATGATTCAATATCACATCTGAATTAAACCTTATTACCTCACCACAACTTACCAGTGACCAACAGAAGTCATTATCAACCCAATCTATAAATAAATCACCGTCTATAAAAGCGCTAAGAGGAACATTGCCAACGTTCTTAAGTGAAATAAACATACCTGAGGAAATAGCATGAGCTAGTGACTGTCCTTTTACCGGGTTACTCAAATATATTTTGTTATGATCAAGACAAAACTGTTTTACAGGAATATTTGATGAAGAATTTATATTTGACCAAGCTGGACAAGTTATCCTCGCATCTGGAAAATCCAATAAAAACTGTAACATATTACTTACATAATCAGATGGATATATGCTATCTTGATCGCTCAAGACTATATATTCAAACCCATCATTTTTTGCTTGATTAATTAACATTTGATGTGCAAAGGCAATACCTTTGTTAGAGCCATCCCCTAACACCTTTTCAACCTCATTAAAGTCGTTGATACTAAAAGGCGAGTTAAAAAAGAGATAAACAGCACAACCTTGACGCTTAAAGCTTAATATAATCTCATTCATTAAATTAAAGTCTGGTTCATAACACACCAAACCAATTAAAACATTACTTTCACTACACTTCATTACAAACCTTACTAACCTTTTAATAAAACTAAAGTTCACTCATTTACTTTAATAACTAAATATCCTACTAGTTACTTATGAGTAGTATTGGAAGTGGAAAACCCAACGGTACCAATCCTTTCAAGCATGTATCAAGTCATATAATCAAGTAACCTTTTTACTTTGAGCCTTTGACAAATATAAAAATGACAAAAAAATAAGGTAATAGAATAAAATTGAGGAAGAAGAAAGAACTGTTGGATTTAAAAAACCATTCCCTAAGTAGAGTAATAGGCATAACAGATAACTAAAAAACAACGCACCTACTTCAAATGCACACTTAACTATAAGAAGCAGTAACAAAAAAAACAAAATTGAAAATAGAACAAGACCCAGATTTAAAAGTAGTGATAGGTAATAGACCTCATAACCATACTTTAGATTTTCGGCCCTAATATAATGCTCAACATAAGTACCAAGTCCCTTACCGAAGTAAGGATAATTTAAGAACTCTGATATTAGAATTGGGACTTGACGAACCTTTTCCCCTGTAGAAAGATTCCCCTCTGCTCCACCAAACCTCATTAAAATAGAATCTATAAAAGTAGTATTTAGCATCAAATCTAAGACAAAAGGAACAGTTACTAAAAACATAAAAAAAAGTAACAAGTCACGGGGTTTTAGCCGTATAATTAGAATCAAGACAAATATAAGCCATATATATCTTGTTAGAGTTAGCAGAACAACTATCAACATTAGGGCGCGTAAACATAATTTTATTTTACTAGAATTCGTTACTGAACCTACCAATATAAATGCTAATGGTACATAAAAATCATTCAAAAACACAAGACGATAAATTCCATTCACCCCGATTGATGAATGTTTGCTGGTGTCGAACTGTAACAAACTAACTACCAATGGAATATCCAAAAATAGACTAACTATAAGTGCTACTTTTATCACGCAGAAAATAGATATAGCTATCACAAAATAAGTAAGTATATTCAACAAAGAAATCAATTTATTACGAACAGCAAGACTAGTAAACACCACTAAAATAATACCTGAAATCACACTTGAAAAAAGAATATGGCCACCGCCATCAAGATGTGTATTAGAATAAGTATTCAACAGTGCAATAGAAAAAATAGCACACAAAGTCAAGAAAACATAAATGGAACTTTTATTTATCCTTACTGATGTATAATAAAAAATTGAACTAAGTGTAGTTATAGAAAGTAAAAAAATTATCTTCTTGAATATAGAGAAACTACCAAAAGGAAATAAAAACACCGAACAAATCAAACTAAACACTGAGAATCTAACTAGACCCTGCTTTGAAAGCTTAAATCTCATTACAACCCTTTCTACAAGTAAATATTACGAAGACAAAGTTTTACATTACTTTAATAGGTGGGTACAAAGCAAAGCTAAACTATGGTAACTATGAATAAATAATCGTTACACCAATACCTTCCAGACATTAAAGGCGTATAATCTAAAGAATATACTCCACCGTCAACCACTATAATATATGCAAAAATCAACAAAAAAAGAGAAACATATTAAAACATAATTTCAAATCATCAAAAATATATTTATTCTATAACTAATAAGCTCCAACTTATTAACAAAAGACAATCCAAACTAAATTTTCGTAGTAAGAATTTAAAACAAAAAAAGAAAAGCAAACAATTTAGAACGAATAGTCTTGCTAAACCTAAGTGCATGGAAAAACAATTGGCAACGACTTAACTTTCCACCACTAATTAACTGTGTAGAAACCTCATTTATTGACTTAACACCTGAACATTCTGACTGCAATAAAAAGGTTAAAACCTGTTTCTTAATTAATTTAGAGTACCTATGTAAATGAACAAGACTCGGTAACTTAATACTACTAGAACCACTAACTCCTAAAACATTATTTTCATGCTGCCTATAGTAGGTTAAGGGGATATCATGGTAGTTTATTTTACCAAACTTACTCGCATATAATATAGCTGCCCAATCATGCATCAAATAATTTTCACTTTCGATATTAACAAGAATATTAAATAGACTGATGTTAATCATCATAGTATGACCAATGACACAGTTCCCAAGTATTAGCCTATCTATACTAACATCATCTGGCAAGATATAAGGTGAACCTCGAAAGTAATCATTGTGAATTATAGTTCCATCGGAGTCGGTCACATTAACATCATGAAATGATAGATATGGTATTACGGAATGCTCGTAATCAGATATTTGGGTATATATCTTTTTCTCATCCCAAATATCGTCTTGATCGCAAAAAAAGATCAGGCAATCATTATCTATAGTATTTTTCAACATTTTCATAGACGCAAAAAAAGAATTTGCTGCACCATGAGCATAATTTAAAGTAACCAATTCAATTATATTTGAAGACCCTAAACTTTTCTGAACTCCCTTAACTAATACTCGTGTTCTATCTGAAGAGTCAAAATCAAAAACACATATTCTATCGGGTATACATGTTTGAGAAAGTATACTCTTCAATTGCTCTTCTATATAGCTTTCGCCATTATGTGAGCACAATATAACTACAGGCTTAAACAAGAAGCACCCCTTACATGAACAATTATTTTAAACAATTTTTTCTATGGAGAGATATAGCCTAGACACTTGAAAACCTCTGATTAATAAGGATGTGAGGTCAGCAACTAAAATTGAAAACAAGACAGTGAATAAGTCATGTCCAATTAAAAATCCAACGCTCAAAAAAAAGAGGTAATACATGACACCAGACACAAAAACACCTAAATGCGCATTGTTCTCCATATTGAATGATACCAAAATAGGATATCCTATAAATGAAGATATAGAGTGAAAAAGTACTGAAAGTGATATAAGTAAAATATAATTAGAGAGACCGACATATTCCACATTAAATATAAAACTGATAGCATCTGAAGAATATACATGTATAAATGGCGCGAAAACTATGAATAATATTAGAGTAATTACTGACAACCTTAAGGCTATGAACATTATGTTATTTAACATTGATCTAGTATACAAGACCTTCGAAATGGCAGAAGTAAGCATTTGAGCGCTTTTATATAGTTGCATTATAACAGAGTATATTCCAACCAAATCCGATTTAAGAAACAAGGAGACTAAGTACGGACTAGATGATAGATATAGATTTGTGAACAACCTTGAGAAGTAAAAGCCTGAACTATCCTTTATTAATTTTCGTAGCCTTAAAGTTGAGAACTTATATTTATCATCCTTACCGTTACCTAAAAGCAAAATGTAATATGTTACATTTGTGAAAAAAAGTGGTATTAATAGCGCCAAAATTGCTTTATTTATTCCATCCTCAGAAAAATCCATTAAGAACAGAAATACTAAGATTAGTATTTTTGAAAAAAATTCAACAATAGACGATTCCTTATACTTTTCCAAGCCTTGCATTATACATAAAGGCCTTAGATTTATAAGGATAAAGTAAACTACTAACAGGCTAGTTGAAACCTCAAAGCTAGGATTAGAAAAACTTACATCTAATAAGTATATAATTGGTACTACGCCAATTAATGAGGCTCCAATTCTCACGAATAAGAAATCTATTGTAAGGCTGTTCACTATTCCTGTATTCGCTCTTACTCTAGATACTTCTTTACTTAAGTACATTTCTAAACCTAAATCAGCTATTACAGTAAAAAGTGCAACCATTGCAACTAATGAAGAGTAAAACCCAAAACCATCAATACCTACCCCTTTAATTATTATAGGAACCATTAGTAATGGTATTATTGCAGATGATACAACTATAGTTAAGTTAAAGAAAAAGTCCTTTATCAATTTTATTCGACCTTACTTTCACACAGCTTAATTATTTCACTAAAAGCTCTCTCACTGCTATTTGAATCTGTGTACTTATGAAATTTCGATTTAAGAGAGAAGTATTTATCCATACAATAATCCCCATGCTTTATATTGTGTATCTGATTTATTACTTCCTCCCAATTTTGACATACTTCAAGTGGTGCAAAGTATGAATATTCGTAGTAAAGTTTCCTATCTTTCTCTAAATACTGTTCAAGGTTAAATGGAGCCATAATTATTGGTTTATTGGTTAACATAAACTCAAAAAATGCACCTGAGAAATCTGTAATTAACACATCATAGTCATTTACACTAAACTCTCCACCTTTATCTGTATATATGTTTGACAATGAGTTGATCATCATTAGATCTTCAGTTTTGAATGAGTTAACTGGATGCAATCTAATATGGAGCTCTACATCTAACTCTTGTAGTCTATTATTTATCGAAATAAAATCAGTATCTATTTGCTCGAAAAGCTTAAAATCCGTATATGGTTCACCTCTGAAAGTTGGCATATAAACAACTTTATTAGTCAGCCCATTATCTTTTATCGAATTTATTATTTCATCGTGCTTTGGATAGCCAGTTATTTTTATATTCTCTGGTTCAATATTAAATGCCGTAACACATATTTCAGAGTCAAAATCACCATTTGCCAATACTAAATCATGCTTTTCATTTCTGTATAAAAATAGCAAGTTTAATATAAACTCTCTATTTTTATTACGCACTATTCTCTTGTCATCTAAACCAATATGTTTCATTGGGATTGCATGCCAAGTTTGTACTTTCTTAGTATTTCCATTTATAAGATAGGACATATATTCCCAATCAATACTGTGCGTATAAACAATTACTTTAGCTCTTAACTGAAAATATACACCCTGACATGAGTAAGCATATGCAACTGGGATTCCCTTTTTTACTAGTTCAGTATAGAGTGGCTTATCTTTAACTAGCCAACAAACATTAAAATCAGTCCGATTTTCTAATGCATATTCGAATATCGAACGAGTATTATCTGAATATCTCCTACCATTCCAAGCAGAAAAAAGTATTAGATTTTCATTCTTAGGAAACAAGTAACTTGTAATATAGAAAATATTAAAGATAAACTTCGAAAAAAACGTATAAATATTAGCAAGCATCTTTGTTAAATCCCATCTCACGAAAGCTTTATAAAATCGGATAACTTCCCACTCTTTGCCATACTTTCATAGACCATGAGATCTTCTGTCGTATCGATCTCCAACCAGCCGGATTCAACATTAGTAGCTTTAACACTCCAAGAGTCATTAATTAAAAGTTGCAAAAAGCTTGTCATATACATATTTTCAAAGTTATTACCATCATATATAGCCTCTCTTTCTAGACTATTGTAGAAAGATATAAAACCCTCGATCTTATCAGCTCTAATTTTAATTAGTCCTGTATATTGCCCCTGAATCTGACTATAGTTTTCTGGTTTCTTTCCTATTTCTGTAATTAGACCTTCTTCATTAATTAATAATGTTTCTGCATCTTCTAATGGGTTTTCTAATCTTAATGACCACAAATCTCTCCACTTTTGATCAATCATTAGATTTATTTCATCATCTGAGTTTAGTAGTTTATTCAGATTAATATCTGAATAAATAATATCTCCATAAGCAATAATTAAGTCTTCTTTGCACGATTTTATATATTCTACCGCACTAAACAAGCTTTCTACCATATTAGTTTTGTCATATTTATCATTAAAGCTTGTGTTAAAACCTAATTTTTCTATTTGGTCAGCACGATAGCCTGTAGCAATGTGTATATCATTTACACCTTGGCGATTTAGAGTCTCTACTTGCCTTAGAAGCAAAGGTTTTCCTATTAAGGACACTAAACATTTAGGCCTGTCGTTTGTTAGGGGTCTCAATCGGGTTCCTTGTCCCGCAGCTAGAATTATAGCTTTAGTCATTTTAGTATTCTTTTCAGTAGGTTAATGTCGAGTTGGTTAAAAGGTGACTCCCTCTCTGGATGCCACATAATCCCCAATATTGTTTCTTCTTCATTTACAAATGCTTCTATATTACCTTGCAAATCAGTTCCGATTGGACTTAGTTGAACAGCCAAATCATTTTCGATAACTCCCCACCGATGAAAACTGTTTACAGATTTTGGTAGTGTAATGGATTCGCTCAAATTTATTAATTCATGTCTAACGGATACATGGCCATGAACCTTACTGAGCCTTCCTCCGAGACTATAATTGATTACCTGCATACCTCTACATACACCTATTACTGGTATATTTCTGGAATACATAAAATCTAGAAGTGCACTTTCAAATTCATCCCTTTCAGTCGCTACATCTTTTGCTGATTTATCAAGGTAAGACAGGCTGTTCCCACCAGTTAATATCAAGCCATCAAGTTTAAGCTCAGATGCCATTAGCTCCACATATTCTTTATTTATATTGGGTAAAGGAATAGGCAGGTAGTTCATACTCAATAAAAGCTTATACCACTCTTGATCTATTGAATCCCTTCTTTCACCATAACTTTCTATGATATCGACACGATGAGACAGCCCAATACGTTTCATTCAATAACCCGAATAATCGATCCTAAGCAATCTAATTCAATTACTTTTGTATTTAGCAAAGATTCGTATAGTTTATCACCTACACCAATCGCTGCGGGTAGTCCTATTTCAGCTGAGCGGATTGCCATATGAGAGTTTGCACCACCATATTGTGTTATAAGTCCGGCTATCTCTTGTCCAAATAACCAGTCATAGCCTGGGTCGGCTTGTGGTATCAGCACTATCATACCTTTTAAGGAGTTATTGTTTTTACTATCAAGCTCGACTAGCTTGCCTGTTACTGATTTAATACTAATGTAATTAGGTAGCGATGGATGCCTTTCAAAGCTATAAAAGTCAGATTTATCAATAATAACTGAAGGTAACTCTACAGCCTTCGTTATTTGATACTCGCTTTTCCTGCTAGAAATTCGATTTCTCAAAACTTGCCTAGAAATACTATGTACTCTACATTCTAAAATATCAGCATAGTTCAAGTATGATGAATCTTCTCTGGAAATACCGATACTTTCTGTCCACAATTTTATGTGATCAAGTGCTAGGCTAAGGTTTTTAGTAAATATAAACTTAACCCTTTCCCT
>Ga0222715_10004252_pt1 | contig 12489 bp, 16 predicted proteins | sample C33_9DmetaG_FD_165056 | JGI IMG/M metagenome (GOLD analysis project Ga0222715, IMG submission 165056) | Estuarine water microbial communities from San Francisco Bay, California, United States - C33_9D | ecosystem: Environmental > Aquatic > Marine > Unclassified | place: USA: California...
GTATACGTATAAGTATACACAGAAATACACAGATCAGGAAAAATGAAGTGTTAACCACATTACATATATAGTGGTTTACAAAGAATAGTGTTCTTAGAAAGGGGTGTTTTGAAGAACGATTTCCCTAAAATTAAGCATATGTAAAGATTAGGGGTTGACACGTACCACAGAATGTGTAAAACTATATAAGAGAGATTTAGGTGGCCTACATTTTAACTGTTACACGTACAATGTTTACACTTTAAATGTACCATATACTAAATATAATAACAATAATAACTAAGACACGTACAATGTAGTCACTTAAACTATACGTTTAGTGATATTAATTTGTACTATTTTGTAATTAAGTATTGACAATGGCTAAAAAATCAGTAAAACTATATACAGACAATGTTCTTGAAGAATTTTATCGTCACGTATTAGACGAGAACATTGAGAATTTGCATATCCCTCATAGTGATGTATTTTATGTACGTGAAGCTGTACAGAATCATTATGGTAGACCATTTACTTTAGAGCATGTAGAGTGGGCTATGAGAGCAGAAGGATGGACTGATGGCAATACCTGATCGTGTAAAGAATAAAATGAGGCAGTTAGGTTTAAGTGGTGTTAATAAACCTAAACGTACTCCTAGTCACAAAACTAAATCACATGCAGTAATGGCATCAGAAGGTGGTAAGTATAAGGTTGTAAGATTTGGACAACAGGGTGTTAAGGGTGCAGGTAAGTCTCCTACAACAGCCAAAGATAAAGCTCGTAAACGGAGCTATTATGCAAGACACAATGCACAAGGCAAACCAACAACTAAGTTGAGTGCCAAGTATTGGTCACACAAAGTTAAATGGTAAGAGGATAGACTAATGGGAGTACTTAGTGGAGCACGTAGGGTTGCTAAAGCAGCTAGGAAAGCCAGCACTACAGCACAAGATAAAGTTAAAAAGGAAGCAGGTGTAGATACTAGGTTTTCTAGAAAAGGCTACAAACAGTATATGGATGTTGTAGATAGAAATGCATTTGATGAAGAGATGCAAATTAAATTAGCTAAACGTGCAGCTAAAGAAGGAATGACTAAAAAAGAAGCTAATGCTATGGCTTCAGAACAATTGCAAAAACTTAGAACTGCTATGAAAGTAGATACCCGAACAGACAATGTTGTTAAAGGTGTACGTAAAGCTCGAAATGAAATGCGAGATGAGATTAAAGAAAAACGTAAAAGCAAAGAAGGAACACAGGGTACAGGTTTTAGATTTGCTACAGGTAAAACTACAACAGAAGAAGCTGCAGGTCGTATAAATGCCCGTACTGGTGGAGATGACAGATTTGCATACGAGCAAGAATATGGTCGTGGTGGTAAAGAAAAAATTACACAAGGCAGTAAATCTTTTGCACGTATGGAAGAAGCAGCATCTAAAGGTTCACGGGAACGTTCTAAGGTCGTAGGTGAATTAGAAACTAAAAGAGAAAAAGGTACTATCACAAAAGAAGAACGTACTCTTTTGAATCGTCTTAATCGTTTGTCTCGTGAGGCAGATCAGGCACGTACTCGTAAAGCTGGTGCTACACTTAGTTCAGAGTCTCGTAAAGATAAAGGTGTGTCTGTACAGGGAATGGAAGGTATAGAACGTATCGGTGCTAAACCTAAACTAAAAGACAGTGAAATGATGGTAGGTAATACTACAAATGGTATTACTAAAGATGGTGAGGTTATTGGTAATCCTACGGACAATCAAATTAAAATGGTTATACGTAATCTAGAAGCTAGAGAACGATTAAGTGCAGAAGCTAAACGTAATCTTGCTAAACTAAAACGTATGACACAAAGCCAAAAACAGGATGCAGCTATACGTAAAATGGAACGTAATTTAAAGGATACGGGTAAAGATAGGCAACAACGTAATAAAGGTGGGCTTATTGCATCTAAAGCAAATCAAAAAGGTTTGAAGAAACTTCCTCAAGCAGTACGTAATAAAATGGGCTACATGAAACGTGGTGGGATGATGAAGACGGGTCACATGGACATGCGTAAAAATGGCATATTCTACAAGTGAGCATAGAGAAAGATTTACGTAGCTGGTCACTCAATGTGTTAGAAGTACCTAACGAAACATTGGGTGGCCTACCTGCTTGCCCTTTTGCTAAACAAGCATGGAAACAACGTAAAGTAAATGTTGTAGAAACTACTGGTTTAGTATATACTACAGAAAAAGAAGCTAAAGTATTCCATAATCACAGATACGAATTAGTTGTAGTTGCATCTTATGATTATCCTGACATAGAAATGTTTAATTTTTATGTTGATTATCTTAACGATAAGTATTCTGAAAAAGATTTGCACATAATGGGATTTCATCCTGATTATGGTGCAGAAGATGCAGAGTTAGATTTTTTATATGAACACGATTGGGAATCCAGCATAGATAAAGAATATGCTATGTTGTTTATTCAATCGTTAAGTCAAGTAGATGATGCAAGTCTACAATTAGAAAAACTGGGGTATTACAAAGTATACCCAGAAGAAGAGTATAAATCTCTTGTATTAGATCGTAGGGCAAGGAGACAGTCTAATGGCAATGAAACCCAGAGCAATGAAGAAGAAGACACCAATGCGTGGAGGCGGTATGGGTAAAAAACCCATGATGCGTGGTGGTGGCATGATGCCTAAAAAGAAAATGATGCGTGGTGGAATGGGTAAGAAAAAGAAATAACGGGTATTCTATATTTGCAATACTAACTATGTATAAACTATGGTATAACTATTTCCATAAGCCTTGTTAGGGCTAACATAAAGGAGATAGAAATGCTAACACGTATATACAATTTTATTAAAGAATCAAATGAAAAACGGGTAGCTTATTGGCAGCTACAGAATATGTCAGATAAAAATCTAAAAGATGTGGGAATAAGTCGTGGTGAGATCTACAACAAAATCTACGGTGAACAAAGCTGGTAATTATACTAAGCCTACAATGCGTAAAAACATTTTTAATAAAATTAAATCTGGCACTAAAGGAGGTAAAGCTGGGCAGTGGTCTGCACGTAAAGCCCAAATGCTTGCAAAGCAATACAAAGCTAAAGGTGGAGGATACAGATAATGCCTAGCAAACCCAAACCCAAAACAACACGTAAAGCAAAAACAACAACAACAAAAAAGACTCGTGCTAGATCATATAATGTAGGTGGTCAAGTAGCTTCTGCAAAAGCAGAAAGACCACAAGCAGTAGCTGCCCCCAATGCTCGTAAAGCTAGTAATAATACTCTTACAAAATCAGTAGGAAATATGATTAAACATTCTAATAATTTTATTAATCGTGCTGCAGCTAGGAGAGCAAATTTTAACCAGAGTCAAGGAATGGCTCCTCCACAAGAATTAATAAATGCTTTTAATGCGAGTCAAAGAGGTAATGCTGGAAAATCTACCTTTACTCCTAGCCAACGTCAATTACAACAAGCACAGGCAGGAATTAAAGGTACTGTACCTAAACGTCAAATACAGCAAAAAATGCTCCAAGAACAAGCACTTCGAATGCAACAACAAGCAGTAGGAGGCAGACAACAGCAAGGTAAGTATGGTTTTGCAAACCCAAAACTTGATCAACGGTTTGGTCAAATAATTCAAGCACAAAATGCTTTTGGCAAACAATTAACAGAAAAATATAAAGGGCAACCAAATGCTCAACTTACAGCAGGAGAAAAACGAAAAGCCTTGGGTTTTGATTTACGTCGATTGCAAATGGATTTACAACGGCCCGATATTTCTGCGGAGAATAAAAGCAGGATGGTTAAACAGCTAGAAATAATTAGACGGGAAATGGGAAAATTAGGTGGATCAGGTAGGGGTGGTAGTCGTACAACTGGTCGTCCTAGTACTAGATCAAGACCACCAAGACCACCAGCAGGTTTAGGTACTGGTCCAACACGTAATCGTCCAGTTAGAGGTAGAGGGGTTAAGCCAACTACACGTCCTAGACCAAGGCCCACACCAACTAGACGTACTCCAAGAAGTAGAAGCAGGTTTATGGGTCGTTAATAATGCCACTTGCTAAATCCCAAAAAAGCCTAAAGTCTTGGACTAAACAAAAGTGGAGAACTAAAAGTGGTAAGCCTAGTGCTAAAACGGGAGAACGTTATCTCCCTACTGCTGCTATTAAGTCTCTCAGTCCTTCTGAGTATGCAGCAACTTCACGAGCCAAACGAGAAGGCACGAAGGCAGGTAAGCAGTTTGTGGCTCAACCTAAAAAGATTGCAAAGAAAACGGCTAGATTTAGAAGGACTTAAACCATGAATGTAAGTTTAGGTTTATTGGATTATCTACCGTTATCACAAATGCCTTTCGATAAAGTAAAGCCAACAGAACATACAACTAAAAAAGAAGTCGTAGAAACTTCAAAAACAGCAATGGAACGAAAAGCAGATAAGTATAGGTATGAGGATGCATACACATACCACCCACATAAAGGAAATAGATTGTTTCTTAGACAAGGACAAAATGTTAACTTTGTAGTGTGGTAGAAAGGAAACAATATGGCAAGTACAATTATTGATAACTATAAAGTATTTCCACGACTTATGATGCTTGTAGTAACTATTCTGACGTATCAGTCAGTTCACTGGTATATGTCACTTCCTGATCCTAGTAATGGACAAGCAGGGCTTGTATCAGTTTGTATGGGTGCATTAACAGGTTGTTTTGGTATTTGGATGAATAAAGAGGCTAAGACTGATCGGAGTACAGGCTGATGTATATTATTGTTCTAATTCTTTTTTTGGGTGGTAATCATCAGGTGGGTTCAAATCAAATACTGTATGCAAACGAAGAAATGTGTGAGGCAGATAGAGCAGTAATGGTACAAAAGCTAGAGCAAACTAAACCTACCCCAGATGCTTTTGTAATTACTAAATGTGTAGAGATGTCTTTCGAGAATAAATCAAAAGGAATAGCCTTATGATTCAAGCATTAATAGGACCAATAACTCAATTAGCAGGAACATGGTTAAATGGAAAAGTTGAAACTAAAGCTGCAGAAACCCGTGCAATGGTTGCTAAGTCTGAAGCTGAAGCACAGATTATGCTCTCTCGTGCAACGAGTGAAGCAGATTGGGAAAAGATTATGGCTCAAGGTAGCCAGAATAGTTGGAAAGACGAATGGCTAACTATACTCTTTAGTATACCACTTATACTTGTATTTACAGGAGATTGGGGTAGGGGAGTAGTTGCTAATGGTTTTACAGCCCTTGAGACTATGCCAGATTGGTATCAATATACTTTGGGTGTAATTGTTGCTGCCAGCTTTGGGGTAAGATCTGCTACTAAACTGTTTGGGAAAAAATAATGGCATTTAAACTAAGTAAACGATCGTTAGATAAACTAGAGGGTGTTCACCCTGACATGGTAGCCACAGTGAAACGTGCTATTGAATTGACTACAGTAGACTTTGGTGTAACGTATGGTGTACGTACATTAGAAGAGCAGGAAAAACTATATGCTTCAGGACGTTCACAAACTATGAACTCTAAGCATTTGATTCAGGACACAGGCTATAGCCATGCCGTAGACCTTGTTGCGTATGATGGGTCAAATGTAGTTTGGGAATTAAATGTTTACGATAACATTGCTGATGCAATGGCAGAGGCTGCTAATGAAATAGGTTGCCCTATTAAATGGGGAGCAGCTTGGTCGGTAGGAGATATTACTAAGTACGTAGGTACTATGGAAGACGCAATGAATGAGTACATTGATTTGCGTAGATCACAGAACCGTAGACCATTTATTGATGGCCCACATTTTGAGATGATGTAATATGAGTAGACAATTAACAGAACAACAACAAAAGTTTTTAGATGTCTTGTTTGACGAGGCAGCAGGTAATGTAGCTCATGCTAAAAAACTTGCTGGTTATTCTGATACAACTTCAACTACACAAGTAGTAAATAGTTTAAAAGAAGAAATACTAGATGCTACACATATGTATATGTCACGTAATGCACCTCAAGCTGCAGTTGCAATGGTAGGTGCTCTAATGGACCCAACAGAATTAGGCATACGTGATAAAATGCAAGCAGCAAAAGAATTACTGGATCGTACTGGTTTAGTAAAAACAGAAAAGATGCAGGTAGAAGCAAAGGGTGGTGTAATGCTTATGCCACCAAAACAGATACAATATGACGATTAAAACTGGTGTTTGGAAACTACCACAACCAACAGATTTACAAGAAGATAATGAGTGGATAGAAATCCCTCGTATTGCACGAACTGTCCCGTTTGGCTACGAACTACATCCTGATGATAGTGAAGTCTTAGTACCAATACCCGACGAGCTAGACAAGCTACAACAGGCTAAGAAGTACCTAAAGCAATACTCATATCGTGAGGTTGCTAACTGGTTGTCAAGAAATACAGGTAGGTACATATCACATGTAGGATTAAAGAAACGGTTAGATAATGAAAGAAGACGGTACAACCAAGCTAGAAGCCTTCGCAGATGGGCAGACTATGCAAAAAAGGCAATCTCCAAGGCGGAAGCCCTCGAAACCAAAAGGCTCAACAGCAAGAAAGACAACGAAGAAAGCAGTACAGCAGCATAAACCTGTAGTTACTGAGATTCCTGTAGAAGAACAACACAACGTAATATTTAAACCTAATGCTGGCCCCCAGACAGATTTTCTTGCAGCAGGTGAACGTGAAGTGTTGTACGGTGGCTCTGCAGGTGGTGGTAAGTCGTATGCAATGTTGGCAGACCCATTACGGTTTATGGGCCATCCAGCCTTCTCAGGATTGCTCCTACGACATACTACGGAAGAACTTAGGGAACTTATATTTAAATCTCAAGAAATGTACCCTAAAATTTGGCCCGGTATAAAGTGGTCAGAACGTAAGATGCAATGGACTGCACCCTCTGGTGCAAGATTGTGGATGTCTTATTTGGATAGAGAAGAGGACGTATTACGTTATCAAGGTTTGGCATTTAGCTGGATTGGTTTTGACGAACTAACTCAGTGGCCTACCCCATACCCGTGGAACTATATGAGATCACGTCTACGTTCTACTGCACAAGATTTACCAGTATATATGAGGGCAACTACTAACCCCGGAGGTAGAGGTCATCATTGGGTCAAAAAAATGTTTATTGACCCTGCACCATATGGGACATCTTTCGACGCAACAGATATTGACACAGGTGAAGTATTACGTTATCCTTCTGGACATGCAAAAGCTGGCAAGTCTTTATTCAAACGTAGGTTTATACCTGCCCGTCTTACCGACAATCCTTACCTAGCAGAACAAGGTGATTATGAAGCAATGCTTCTGTCATTACCTGAACAACAACGTAGACAGTTGTTAGACGGTGATTGGGACATTAAAGAAGGTGCTGCATTTACAGAGTTTGATAGGAACGTACATGTTGTTGAACCTTATTACATCCCTAGTAACTGGGTTAAATTTAGAGCTTGTGATTACGGTTATGGTTCTTACAGTGGTGTCCTTTGGTTTGCCGTATCGCCTGATGAGCAACTTATCGTATATAGAGAATTATACGTCAGTAAAGTTTTAGCTACCGATCTAGCCGATATGGTGTTAGACCTAGAGGCAGAAGACGGTAATATAAAGTACGGTGTATTGGACTCTAGTTTGTGGCACAAACGTGGTGATACTGGACCTAGCCTTGCAGAGCAAATGGTACAACGAGGTTGCAGGTGGCGACCATCAGATAGATCTAGAGGTTCTCGTGTAGCAGGTAAAAACGAAATACACAGACGTTTACAGGTAGATGAATTTACAGAAGAACCACGTATAGTATTTTTTAATAACTGCACAAATTTAATTTCACAATTACCTGCACTACCTATTGACAAAAGAAATCCAGAAGATATTGATACCACATCAGAAGATCACTTGTATGACGCATTGAGATACGGTATAATGTCAAGACCTCGATTTAGTATATTTGACTATGACCCTAGAGGTGGTCCACAAAGAACAATGCAGGTTTCTGACCCTGTATTTGGCTATTAAGGAAAAGTAAATGGCAGAAGATAATGACGTATTTATTGAAGATGATGCAATAGTTCTTGAAGATTCAGAAGATTCGGAAGAAGATATACAGACATCTAATATTATTCCATTTATAATGGAACGGTATCATCGTTCTGAAGATTATCGTAAACAAGATGAAGATCGGTGGCTACGTGCCTATCGTAATTATCGTGGTATATACGGTACTGATGTACAGTTTACTGAAGCCGAAAAGTCAAGAGTATTTATTAAGGTAACTAAAACAAAAACACTTGCTGCATATGGTCAGATTGTAGACGTATTATTTGCCAACAATAAATTTCCTCTTAGCATTGATCCTACAGAATTACCAGACGGTGTAGTTAAAGATGTACACTTTGATCCTAAAGAACCAGAACCACTACGTAGTAAGTCTAGTGAAACTGTAAGTCCCTATGGGTACACTGGTGATGGTAAGGAGTTTCCAAAAGGTGCAACTACTAAAACATTGCTAGATAGCCTTGGACCACTAAAAGATGATTTATCTAAAATAGATTATCTTAAAGAGGGTGCAGGTAAAACACCTACATCAGTTACATTTAGTCCTGCTATGATTGCAGCTAAGACAATGGAAAAACAAGTACATGATCAGTTGATGGAATCAAATGCATCAAAACATTTACGTAGTACTGCATTTGAAATGGCTCTGTTTGGTACAGGTGTAATGAAAGGTCCATTTGCTGTAGATAAAGAATATCCTAACTGGAATGAAGATGGTGAATATGATCCTGTATTTAAAACAGTACCACAGGTATCTCATGTTTCTGTGTGGAACTTTTATCCAGACCCAGATGCAAACAATATGGACGAAGCACAGTATGTGATTGAACGTCATAAAATGTCTCGTAGCCAACTACGTAGCCTAAAGAAACGTCCATATTTTAGATCAAGTATAATTGACGAAGCAATAAGTTTGGGTGAAAACTACAATAGAGAATCTTGGGAAGATGATCTTTCAGAGTATGCACCAGAACATGGTGTAGAACGTTTTGAGGTTCTTGAGTATTGGGGTATGTGTGACACAGAAATGCTTATAGAGCAAGGTGTAGACATTCCTAGTGAACTAGAAGATGTAGATGAATTACAAGCAAATATTTGGATTTGTAACGGTAAACTTCTTCGTATGGTATTAAACCCATTTAAACCAGCAACTATCCCATATATGGCTTCACCATATGAACTTAACCCTTATTCATTCTTTGGGGTAGGTATTGCAGAAAATATGGATGATACTCAAACTCTTATGAATGGTTTTATGAGAATGGCAGTTGACAATGCTGTATTATCTGGTAATCTTCTTATTGAGGTAGATGAGACAAACTTAGTTCCGGGTCAAGACCTATCAGTATATCCGGGTAAAGTGTTTAGAAGACAAGGTGGTGCTCCGGGTCAAGCTATCTTTGGTACAAAGTTTCCAAATGTTTCTGCAGAAAATATGCAACTATTTGACAAAGCACGTGTGCTTGCAGATGAGTCAACAGGGTTTCCATCATTTGCACACGGTCAAACTGGTGTTACGGGTGTAGGCCGTACTGCTAGTGGTATTAGTATGTTAATGGGTGCAGCACAAGGCAGTATTAAAAACGTAATTAAAAATGTAGATGATTATTTACTTAGGCCATTAGGAGAGGGTCTATTTAGATTTAATATGCAGTTTAATTTTAACCCAGATATAAAGGGTGATTTAGAAGTTAAAGCACGTGGTACTGAAAGTCTTATGGCTAATGAAGTACGTAGTCAAAGACTTATGCAGTTTATGCAAGTTGCTAGTAGTCCAGCACTTGCACCATTTGCAAAGTTTCAGTATATTATTCGTGAGATTGCAAAATCTCTCGACCTTGATCCCGACAAAGTAACCAACAATATGAATGAAGCTGCTGTCCAAGCAGAGCTTATGAAAGGTTTCCAGCAACAACAACAAGTTCAACCACCAGCAGGAGCTAATCCTGCAGACCCAACAGGTGCAGGTGGTGGAAACATAGGCACAGGACAAGCACCTTTACCAGAGGAACAAGGATTTAGTGGTAATGAACAGCAACCAGTTGAGCAAGTTGAAGGGTCTGGTGAGCAACCAGAAGCAATGGGAACACTTCAATAATTATATAGATGTGTTAATAGAACAACAACATCGTTCTATGGAACAAGCTGATAATGTAGCAATTATAAATAGGTCACAAGGTGCAATCTATATGTTACGAAGATTGCAAAAACTCAGAGATGAGGTTTTAAAGAATGGCTGAAGTAGGAAAGAAAACAGAAAAGAAAACACAAGTAGGTCGTGATGTATACAAAACACCTGAAGGTGAAATGGTATCTGAAAAATCTACTACCTTTAAATACAAAGGTAAATGGATTAATGTTCCTAGTATATATAAGGGACACAAATATGATGATGATACATTAATACTTATGCTAGAAGCTGGTCTCATTAAACCTACTAGTACACATAGTAGTCAAAAAGAAGCAGAAAAAGCTGCCCGTGAACGTAGTGAAAATTTAAAATTTAACAAAGGTGGAACTCCTATGATGGAACAACAAGCTAGACTATTTAGACGTGGTGGTCTTAATGACGAAGGTGGTCAAATTGACAAAGAGTCAGGGAATAAAGTTCCTGTAGGCGGCACTAAAAAAGGTGTACGTGATGACATACCTATCAATATTAGTGAAGGTGAGTTTATTTTTCCTGAAGACGTTACACGTTACATAGGTTTAAAAGAACTTATGAACATGCGTCAAGAAGCCAAGATGGGTTTAAAAAAGATGGAAGCTATGGGCTTGATGGGTAATGCCGATGAAGCTATTATTTCAGATGATTTACCTTTTAGTATGGATGATTTAATTGTAGTTCAAGTAGCAGATAAAGAGGATAGTGAAGAAGATCGTGCAGATATGAAGACAGGTGGTCTAGGGTCACGATCCCGTTTACTTTCCACACCACAAGTACAACCAGAACCTATTACAGTAGAAGAAGGTGAAAAAGTAGTTACTGATATAATGGAAGCTGTAGAATACCGTAATGCTGCAGGTAATAGTATTATTATTATGCACTACGGTGGTTCTCCTATGTATCCTATACCTGCTGGATATTCACGTTATGATCCTGAAACTGGTGAATTGGGAGAGGTAGTAAATCCAGTAACAGAAACTGTAAAAGAAGTTAATGATGTAGTAACACGTGCTTCACAGTCTGGTAAAGACAGAGCACCAGAATTACCAGAAAATGAATTTACTAAGGCTGGTAGTTGGGATAATTCTTCATTAGATATGTATATTAAAGAAGCCAAAAAGTTTTCAGACGGTTCTTCATCTATAGCTACTTCTGTAATGGGTATAATGGGTCCATCTGGTTTTGGGTTACTAACTTACGGACTTGTTAAATTAGAAAAACGTAAAATTTTAAATACTATTGATGATCGTATAAAAAATGCAACAGGCGAGCAAAAACAAGAATTAATTAGAATACGTGATACTTTGCTTGGAAAAATTAAAGGGCCAAATTTCGTTGAAAAAATTACAAACTTTGTGGATGGTATCCTTGCACCAGAAGAAGTAAAGACACAAGTAAAAAATGTAGCAGTAAAAGATGTAAGCCAACCAGCAACAGTAAATAACCCAGAAGAAGTCTTACCAGATGAATTAACTATACCTCCCTTTGATTCTGCTGCAGAAAAAGTTTTACCATATGGATTAACTAAAACTGATTTAGATACATTTGAAGGTCAAGATGTATTTGATATAAGTCAACAAGCACCTATATTTAATCTTCTAGGACCAATTGAAGAAGTTGCAGCTAGAGATGTTTTAATGCCTACGGATACACCAGTGCAAACAGGTGTGTCTGTTGAAAATTTAACTCCATTATTAGCACGATTTCTTTCTCAAGGGCAAAGTTTCAAAGCAAATTTACCTGAAGGAATTAAACGTAGATATTTAGATACTGACGAAAGTAGAAATTTAGTATTTAGTCAAAGGGGAAGAGATCAACTAATATCAGATTATGGTATAGATGCTGTAAGAGAAGCTGAAAGTCAAGTGCTTCCATCAATATTAGATAGAACTGCAAGACTAGGTATGTCATCTACATATGATCCTTATTTCTTTGATCGTTCTACTGCATATCCAGAAGTTGGACAACGTGATTTAAGTCAGGTTTCTGAGGCACCTGATATTCGTAGGCAATTAGCTTCTGTATATCAAACTCCTTTTGTTGTACCTACACCTACAAGAGCAGATTATGATATTAGTCAAGTTCCACCTACACCTACTTCTGCAGGAGAAACTAAAGATGAAATGGAAGAACAAACAGCTAATAGAGTTAGCCCACGTTTAGGATATGAATCGGGTCAAGATGTATTACAAAGTGTTGCCCCGTATATATCCTCTACTGTAGGCCAACCTTCTGTAAGTCAATCTACTGTAGGTCAACCTTCTGTAAG
>Ga0222715_10004254_pt1 | contig 12488 bp, 7 predicted proteins | sample C33_9DmetaG_FD_165056 | JGI IMG/M metagenome (GOLD analysis project Ga0222715, IMG submission 165056) | Estuarine water microbial communities from San Francisco Bay, California, United States - C33_9D | ecosystem: Environmental > Aquatic > Marine > Unclassified | place: USA: California...
CGCCGAAGCGATATCCGGCGAATTTGTGGGGCGACTCGGTCTCGGCGCGATCGAGAAACGGGGAATGTTCGGTTCATAGCACTCAAGTGATCACTGTTCAAGGATATGTCGATGTGGACGTGGGGATGACCTATTCTTTAGGTGCCGAGCGAGAGGACAAGTGGGTGTTCGACGCCGAGCGATGGGCGCACGACGTGCCAATGACAAAGTTCAGAATTGCGAAGACGTGCTGCACGAACGCGCAATTCGCGTCCTTTATCGAAACAGGAGGTTATGCCAACAGAAGTCTTTGGAGTCACGAAGGATGGCGATGGGTAGAAAAACGGCGCGCCGCGGGTGAATTGTTGGCGCCGCTCGGTTGGAAGTTGTCGCCGTGCGTGAAATTCTTGAGCAACGGCGAAGAAGCACCCGCGTGCGAGAGTTGGCGATGTGCGTACTTTGATGAGGCGCCACGCGCCCTACATCCGCAGCACCCTGTGTGCCACGTGTCGTGGTACGAGGCCGAGGCGTATTGTAACTGGATCGGCGCACGTTTACCGACTGAGGCGGAGTGGGAGGCAGCCGCGAGAACGACGACGAGTTGGTCGATGGACAAACAAACCACAAAGCGTCGCACGTATCCGTGGGGTGAAGAACCGCCTTCAGAAGACAAAGCAAATCTAGGTGGACACTTTGGAGGTACGATTGATGTCAGTGCTTTGGGTACGGGAGATAGCGCGCACGGTTGTCGACAGATGTTGGGCAACGTTTGGGAATGGACGGCGTCGGCTTTCCTGCCTTTTCCCGGTTTTCAAATGGACTTCCCGTATCGCGAAAATAGCTGTCCGTGGTTTGGCTATAGAAAAGTCGTCAAAGGCGGGTGTTGGGCGACGAGCGCGCCCATCGCGCGTGCGGGATATAGACACTCGTTTTGGCCTCACATGCACAACACGTTCAGTGGATTTCGCGCCGCAATCGGTGGCGAAGGATTCGGCGGCTCTCAAAAGCGTGCGCTTTGCATTCTTCCACAGAGAAGACAGAGCGGCGCAAAATGTGGCAACGTGGTCACGATGGAAAGAATTTCTTCGCATCTCGAGAAGAATCATATCACGAGCATCACGCGTTCGATACTCGATCTGCCGCAGTCAAAGGAGGATTTGGCGAACATAATACACGCAATGAATGTCGATTTGATCATTGTCTTGCACGCTTTCAAGTGCGGTGCCGTGATCGATACCGTACAGGCATATAAAGACATGCTCCCGCCTGTCGTTCTAGTGCTCGGCGGCACCGACGTCAATGTGGATTCTCGAAAGTCTGCGCTCGCTGAGGAACAATTTCGCCGACGCGTTGACGTCGCGACAAAAGTTGTCTCATTTTCCTTGTCCATGATTGAGGCCGCACCCAAAGGCGCGTTGAAATTTATCGAGTCGGAGTCGACATCTAAAACAAAACTAATACCGCAAGGAGTCATACTCCCGAGTGAGTTGAAAGCTTCGAAACGCAAACGGCTCGCGGACGAAACTGTGAAAACATCCGGCGAGCTTCAAGGCGCCTCGCGGCCTGCGGACCCATCGATACCGATTATGTTCCTACCCGCAGGATTACGCCCAGTCAAAGACGTGTGCTTCATAAGCGACGCATTGACTGCGTATAACTCAAATGGAATCAAAGCACATCTGACCGTGTGTGGCCCTCTCCTCGACTCGGCGTACGCGAAACGCGTGCGATGGCAGCTTGACGGCCGTGCCGATTGTACCTTGCTAGCAGGTGTCGATCGCGCGACGCTTTTAAGGTTCATCGGCGAGGCGAAAGTTGTGTTGAACACTTCGGTATCTGAAGGTCAAAGCGGAACCATCGCTGAAGCGATGATGGTGGGGACTTTGGTTTTCGCGCGAGATATTCCAGGCAATCGTCAGCTCTTTGAGTTGTGCGAAGCGAGAGCGCTCGCAGCGCTCGGTCCTGCGACGATTAAGGATATGAAGGGCGATGGATGGGAGGTTCACCCGGTAGGGGTGTTATTCTCGACTCCAGAGGGTTGCATGCGCGCTTTCGAAGCGTTAGGTCTCGAAAGAGAGTCGACTGAAGACGTGGATGTATCGTTGATTAGACTCCGCGCGCGCGAAGGCGTCGCGGAACTTTCATTGAACGAAGCTAAGCGTTGGACGGAAATTTTAGACGAAATCACCGCACGCGGTTCATAGTTTATTGTACCTATCTATTATGTATTCGCTTACGGGCTATTCATCTCTTCAGAGGCGTCATTTTGCATCCGCTCGCGCTTTCGCTTCTGAAACGAAGCGAGAATATCCAGTTTTGCCCGTGCATTCCGAGAGAATGGTGGCGCCGTGTTGTCGCCACCAGTGGAGTGTGTCTGTCCAGGCAAGTAGTTTGCGTTAGCAGGCACGACCGCGCTGAACGGCTCGAAGTTCTTCAGCAGCGTCTCTAACTGTTCTGGACTTGCGTGTGTTGGAATCGGGGGATGATACAAACCCAAACGCCCTTTCGACACCAACTCGCTCGTCTCGCATTTGTACATGCGACATAGGAATGCTGTGCGAACTCGTCGTGATCGCGTCTCGGTAACTTCTGGCGCTTGGTTAACTCGCATTTCGGGCATCTCGTAATATGTTTCATCGCTCCTTATCGATCGAGCTTCGCCTCTCGTGTCGTTTAGACCCGCATTTTTAATGAAGGAAACATCCTCCGTCGAATTCGCGAGCTCTTTCTGCGCAATACACAATCGACCGAATTTTCGAATGGGAATGAGAGCGACCGCCCAGATACCAATGTTCGCCCAGAGTGTGGTAGAGATTCCGTCATCAAAGCGATAAAACACAAGACAGCCAAAAAGAATTTGCAGCAAGTTGATCACTCGAGCAGTGATCGTGATGCCGAAGGCGTCCTCGCGGAGTTTCGGCGGCGCCGTGGTGAGATACAAACCTTGGTACTTTTTGCACCAGTACAGCACAAAGAGCCCAAAGACGCTTATGGCGTAACTCACGGGAAGCGCCGGTGCGTAAATTGCCGACAAACCGATAATCTTGAGCAACTCGGCGTACGACCGCGCCAGCTCGAAACCTGGAGGTCGCAAAAGGCTCTCTTGCATCGACAACGTCTTCGCCATAGGGGCAAGCATTTTCACTTTGATAAGGTGATCGATGTTCATATTCCTAAAAGGTAACAAGAGAACGTTGAAAACTTGCAAGTAGAAAGCGTATTCGATGAAACCACCGGGAACGTACCAGTTGCACACACCATCTGCCGCCGACGAGCATCGATTGGTGACGATCGGAACGATGACGTAGTTGAGCAAGTTGACAAACGTCAATGTCGCGATCAGCATGTTTGTCTCAATCGTTTTCGTCTTGTAAACCTCAACTTGCGCGAGATAAACCGTCAACCGATCCAGCAAAAAGTTGATAATCACCACCATGAGTGACGTGGAAGATGCGACGAGTTGCAGCCTGATGTATGAACTCGTCGAAGCCGTAGATTGGAAAGCGACCTCGTTTGTAATGTTTTCGAGTTCGTTGCTACGCAAGACCTCGAAAAAGTACTGAATGATGCCTCCAATGACCAAAGCGCACGCAAGCACGAGCTTCGCCCCGATGGCGATCCTCACAATCTCCCAGTTGCTCTCCCGTCGACGAAGGTGCTGCCAGTTGATATCGCTCGGTTCGGGCGCTCGGGTGACGACGAGTTGACGTCCGTTGAAGTCTGGCGGATGTTTGCCTGTGACTCGACTGATGATCATTTCCGCGAAATCACCGCAGTGATCTTCGCAACAGTTGATCGCGTGCTGCTCGTAATTGAACGTCACCACGGCGCTACCCAGATGCGCGTCGCCGCTCGTCCCGAGCTCCACCACCTTCGCCTTGAGTTTGGCAATCTTCGCGTCCAACTTTACTACCGCTTCTCGCGTTGGTTTTGTGCCTTTCAGTGCGACTATTGAAAACACTTTCCGACGCAACAAGGTGAATGAATCGATCGTGTCGTCCTTGTTCACGCCTTCGTTGTCATCGAGAATCGCCTGAATTTCGTCTCTTTGCTGAACGGCGTTTCTGATCTTTCGCTCTAGAGTCACGTGTCGTCGAGTGTTCGTAAGATGACAAACCGAAACAACCTCGCCGTAATGCGCGAAAAATTCCGCGAGTTGCTGTCGAGTCCACTCGTTCCCTTTTCCGAGCCCCGAGACGAGCACCGAGTAGTCGCTCGCGGTCACCGCGCTCGCCTTGATGATCGCCGCCGCCGTCGCGCGATTGCGAGTGTAAAACGCATCAAACAGTAAAAACACCAAAGTTACGACGATTGAAATCGCCTGAAACTCCGTGGGCGTCTTATCCACGGTGACAGCGACCCGAGGTTCGCAACACGCCGCGGCCTGCGCCGTCGTCAGCACCCCCTTGAGCGTGCACGGGTAATGCGTCTCGCACGCATGCGTCGCGTTGAACGTCCCGATCGCTCCTTCGTAATCGCATCGCATCGGGCAGTTATAAAAACTCTCCAAGGTCGAGATTCCACACCTCGACCCTTGGCTCGTGCTCAGCACCACGCCGTCCGTCTCGTACGTTCTCGCGCACGTCGTCGTCGCGTTCGCCCCCGCGCTCGCGTCCCACCCCGTGACCGTGTACGACGCCGTGAACGACTCATCCATCACATTCTTGATCAACGAGTACGCGTTCGTCGCCGCGAGCACCAAGGCGAGGATCCCGAACTGCAGCGCCGTGTCCAGGTACAGCGCCAAGCTCACGCTGCTCGCGCCGACGCGTCGGTGACTCGCGAGCATCGAAAATCGCCGCGCGCTCGACGGCACGTGCACGCCGCGATGATCGACGTCGTACTCGAGCACGCCCGCGCGCTCGTGCGCGCGTCGCGCCGCCGCGACGTCCGCGCGCGCCACCTTCCCGTCGTCGATGTGCCCGAACGTCGACGCGCCCGACGCGCGGTCCTCGCGCGCCCTCGCGAGCGTCGCCCGGCGCTCGACCGCGCGCAGCTCGATGAGATCGGCGTCCGCGCCGTCGACGACGGCGACGTCCGCGTCCATGGCGCGCGGAGGCGCGCGCGCGAGCGCGACGCGAGCGTCAGAGTGTGACGCGTCGCGCTCGCTCATGGCGCTCGGACGGTGCGCGCGGCGCGCGGCGCGCGGCGCGGCGCGCGCGACGACGTCGATGGCGTCGTCGGTGACGTCGCGCGCGACGACGCGCGGCGCGACGGCGCCGAGCGCGCGGACGGCGCCGTGGCGCGAGAATCAACGTCGAGGGAAATCGTCGTCGTCGGGCGACGCCGCGCCGTCGTCGTCGAAGAAGAAGGCGGCGGACGGCGACGGTGGGACGGATAACCCGCTGAGCGGGCTGATGTTCCCGTGGGAGCGCGCGGTGCTGCACAGCGAGCGATGGGTGGGGGAGCTGAAGCCGTGGCAGAAGGCGTACTGGGCGGCGTTCGCGCTCGGGTGCGCGTTCGTCGTCGGCTCGCGGGCGAAGCGGTATTACGACGATCAGGAGAGCGAAGAAGAGCGACAACGAGCGATGGAGGCGAATAAACGCGCGCTCCGGGGAGCGCTCGAGGGGAGGAGTTTCATCGGCGCGAACGGGGAGGACGAGGACGACGAGGACGACCCGTTCGACGGGATGAGCCCGGAGGAAATCGAGGCGTTGGTGAAACGAGAGGCAGGACCGAGCGGGGACGTGTACGATGGGATGACGCCGGAGGAAATTAACGAGTACGAGGAAAAGTTTCGCGGGAAGGGAAATTTGACGTGGAAGACGAAGGCGTGAGCGCGACGCGGGAATTTCGCCACGCGCGAGACCGCGTTGGTGTGTTGTAATCTAGTTCTATTTCTATTCTAATCTGAATGCGGCGCTGCGCGCGCGCGTGAGTCAATACGTCTCGTTTGCGTTGAGTTTGCGCACGAGTTTGCGCAGCCGCCGCTCGCGCTCGCAATCGCGCCAACAGTCTGCACATTCGCACGAGCCGCCGTATTCGCGCGGAACTGAGCTCAAATCAGCCTCGCGCTTAACCTTGGTCGTGAACTCATCCAGCGTGCTACAGACGACGATTTGTTTCAGCGTGCGCTCGGAGATGAGCGGCTTGCACGTATTGAAAATGAATGCAAAACTCGCCGGCGGGTGCACGATGTAAATTTTGTGAATGCGCTCGACGAAGGCGCGCTTCGACACTTGAGACATGACGCGCAAAAAATCGAATACCTCCAAGCCGATGTCATTCATGCCAAGTCGACTCATATCGACGATTCGAATCGTCTTTCCGCACGGCCACGGTCTGGTGTCGATATGTTCGAATAAAAACGTCATCACGAAGGACACGTGTTCGACGACGGCGTGCACGGGATCGTCATCTGGTCTTCCTATCTCCTCCGCCTCTCGCCGCACCGCGTCGAGTAAATGACCAAACTGCCCCGCCTTTTCTATCTGTATCGAGCACGCGTTCTGACCTTTTCCCGTCATGTGAAACGCGTGCGGATAGTATCGCTTGATGATTTTAAAGTACGGCTTCGGCGTGCGCAGAATGGAATCGATATCGAACCTGTCGCGCCACGCCGCGTACAACCGAGCCTTCTCGACGCGCTTCTCTTTATCGTCTGTCGAGTGCAGGATTCGATCTGGGATCCCGTCGACGTCCACCACGATCGATCTCACCTCCGCGTCCGCGTTCGCCGTCGCCTTTGGCGTCCTCGCCTTGGCCGCGCTTTTGGAGAATACCACGCGCAGCGCGCGGACCAGCGCGGCGAGCGCGTTCGAGAAGAACCGCAAAATCATGATTCCCAGCACGAAGACGACGCGCGTGATGGACCGCATGGCGACTGCGACGTTTCTCTCGCCGCTGCGGAATGTAACCAAACGCAGTGCTTCGACGCGCGCGCGCGTTCTGCGCGCGCGCGCGCGTCGATGCCGACGCGCGACCGCGCCGCCGTCGTCGGCACGTTTCGCGAGCTCGGTCGATTCGGCGGTGCGCGCGCCGCGCAGTGGCGACGCGGTTCGCGCGCTGTTGACTGTTTCTAATCTATCACAAGTACTCTTTACGAGCTCGAAGCGCGCCCACGACGGATGGCTTGAACCCGGTAGGCTGCGCGTCGAGCTTTTGCACCACCATGATTTTTTCTTTCAACGACGCGAGCCTGATTCGACCGCAAAACTCTTCGAGACGCTTGCGAATGGAGGCTTCGATGGATTCTCGTTCGCGAGCGTCGGCGGCGACGTACGCCGTCGCCGTCGTTCCGGCGAAGGCGTCGAGCGGGGCGTTGCGAAGATACGCCGACGCCGCGCCGGTGGGATCGGATATCTGAATCTTTACTCTCCATAGCGGCGGGCGGGCATCCTCTTGAACTTCTATCCTCCCAGTCCTCGTTATCCACGCGTGCACGGTGGCCATCGCGGATTTATCGTCGAGCGACGCTCTCGCCGCCCGTATACATCCGAGGTACGTCCACAGCCCTTTTACCGCGCTTTCGTTCACGCGTTGCACCAGCGCCATCGCGCGATCGTCCAGCGCGGGCGCAGACGACGACGGCACGGACGCTCGTTCGCGACTGGAGGAAATCGGTTCGCCCGACGCTTGAAGGCTCGATCGCGTCGATCGTCGCGGAGACGTGACCGCGTCCATCGCCCTCGCGTCGTCCGCGATAGCGTCGTCCTCGTCGCCGATGTCCAATAAATTCACGATTTGTGAGTCTGGCACGACCCCTCGCGCCGCGTTCGGCGTCCCCACCACCCTCGGCGCCGCGCCCGCGACGTCCCTCGCGCTGTCGAGCGCGCGCGCCTCGTTCGCCTCCTCTTCCCACGCCGCGCGCGTCGCCTCCTTCACGCGATCGCCCTCTCTCACCCCAGGTCGATTCGGCGCTTCAAACACCACCATCGCTCGCGTCCTCGCGCGCTCTAACCGCTCCACGCATCCCCCCAACAATTCCGTCGTCGCTCGTTCCAGCCAAATCGTTCCGTCTTCGCCGACGTACGGATCCGTCAGCGCGATTTTCGCCCCCGCTCGCATCCCCTCCCCGCTCAGCCGCGGCACCGCCTCGTACTCCACCGCGTACACTCTCACCGCGCCGTCCGTCAGGCTCAGCATCAGGCATCGCTGCGCGTGCGATCGTCGGCACTCTTCGTCCGCGCGTCGTCGTCGCGCGTCGCGCCCGACGTCTCGCCACTCGTCCATCTGCACCACGAATCGTCCGCGCGCGCGCGCGCCCGCGACGCGCGTCGCCCGCGACAGCTCGCCGCCGCGCGCGCAGAGGTTAAAATCGCTTCGCAGCGCCGCGCTCGCGCACGCGCGCGCCGTCGTCGCCGGCGTCGCGACGCCGGATTCGTCCATCGCGCGCGCGACGACGTCGCGCCACTCTTCGCGCGTCTCCGGCCACCCGAGGGCGTCGCGCGCGAGCCACGCGTCGAGGGCGTCGCGCGTCGTCGCGCGCGCCATCGCGCGCGTCGCGGCGCGCGGCGTCGTCGCCGGTTCGGTCGTCGCGAAGTGCGGCGAAGATTTAAAGTTTGACCCAGCTGTCGACACACGCGCGCGCGCCGCGGACGCGCGCGGGACGCGACGCGCGCGCGATGCGCGTCGCGACGCTCGCGCGCGCGACGGCGCGGCGCGGCGACGCGCGAGGGCGCGCGCGCTCGACGTACGCGACGAACGAAGACGACGCGCTGTCGAATCTGCTCACGCCGAATCAAAAGCTGCGCCGCGCGGCGCTGCTGGCGCTGACGACGTGCGCGGCGGGGGCGTACGTGTCGTACTTCGCGACGCCGATCGTCGCGGACGGGAGCGCGCGGTCGTGCGCGGCGTTGACGCGGTCGAGGGATGGGTTCATGGCGCGCGCGGGCGCGGAGCGAGCGCGCGCGATGTGGGCGCTCGGCGACGTCGGGAACGCGCGAGGCGCGCTTCTGGCGAACGACGCGCTGAGCGCGTGCGTGGAGACGGCGTGCCGAAGAGGGATGGACGCGAGGGCGCGCGAGGCGGCGAGCGCGATGTTGAGGGAAGCGTGCGAGGACGCGCGCGGAATCGAGGCGCTGCGACGGTGGAGGACGACGTTGGAGACGTGCGCGCGACAGGGCGGCGACGGGCGGCGACGAGGGCGGTGGTGGGCGAGGCCGCGGGCGTCGAGCGGCGAGGACGCGGGCGATGGCGGTGGATTGGACGCGACGCGCGCGAACGTGGCGGCGACGCTGGAGAAGTTGCGATCGTGAGGCGGTTCGCCAAACGTCGCGAGGGCGCGACGTCGATCGGTAGGCTCGCCTTCGGACGGCTATTCCGATGTACAATTATTGACTAAACTGTGTTCTAAGTGCTAAGCGAGTGCGCTATTTGCTCTCGACGCGCGCGCGTCGCTCCTCGAACGTCGCCTCGGTGGGTCTGTCGCGCAGGCGCTGGTGACGAGATTTCGCCACGCTCACGTTCCCCGCACACGTCACGGCCGCGAGTTCGCGCGCGAGCGCAGAGCCATCGCGGTCGTTTGCGCTCGAAGCGCACGTCCGGCGCGCGCGCGAGCGCACGAGATGCGCCCAAGTTTCCTCTAGAATCGCCGCGCGAACGCGTTGCGCGTGCATGTGGCCGGCGACGTGCGTCTCGAGTTGCGCCAACGCGCCGTCGCTCACGTGCATGCGCTCGGCATCCAAACGTGTCTTGTCGTAACCACTCCGCCAAAGTAAAAGCGCGTGCTCGGGCGCCATCGGGTACTGCGGCTTTCTCGGCGTGCGTTCGAGATCGAGCAACTCGGTCACGACGGTCGGAGATTCGTGACCGAGACCAATCATAAATAGCACAGACGCCATGCACCGCACTTGATGCCACAAGAATGCGGTGCCTCGAACGTTAATGTACATCAATTTTCCATCGTGCGACTCCTCGATCGTGCACTCGAGCACGTTTCGCGTGAAACTCTTTACGTTTTCCGCGTCCATGCGACAAAAGTTTCTAAAATCGTGCACACCCTCAAACGCGCGCGCAGCCTCGCGCATCGCGCCCAAGTCTAACCCATCCGTCTTTTCAAAGAAGTATTTGTACTGGCGCCACTCGCAATCGAACCGGGCGTTCAACTCATCATCCACCGGCGCCCATCCCAACGCTCGCACGTCGTTCGGCAGCGCGCGGTTCAGCAGCGCCACGTAATCTAATTCCTCATCCACGCCTTCCGCCCCGTTCGAGCGCGCGCGCAGCGTCACAATTTGTCCCAATCCCGACACCCCGCGATCGGTGCGACCGCACCGCGCGTAATCCGCGACTTTGAAGACGTCGCGCGCGCTCTCCACGAGCTTCGTCTTCGCCAACGCGTCGAACAGCGCCTGTTCCACCGTCCGCGGCGCCGCCGCGCTCGCCGCGCCCTGGCTCGCGAAACCGTGATAATCCCATCCCAGGTAGCACACGTGCAGGGCGATCTTGCGCGCGGCGTGCTTGCTGAAGTCGAACGCGCGATGTTTCGAGACGCCTCGGGCCGGCGGCGTCGGCGGCGAACGGAGCGCGGCGACGCGCGCGGCGATGCGCTCGACTCGACGCGGGTCGAGCGACGCGGCGGCGCCATCGCTCGTCGACGCCGCGAGGCACTCGGCCTCGATGTCGTCGAGCGCGCGCTCGATGTCGTCGAGCGCGCGCATCGAGAAGTGAGGCGCCGCGGCGCGCTCGTTCGCGGCTTCACGATTCCATTACCTAACGCGCGTTCTACGAAAGCGCGGCTAAGAGCTCGCTAAAAGCTCGAGGAGAATCGGTTGGACTTTCTTCCGACTCGCCTTGACGTCGAGCTGCGCGCGCGCGGATTTGAAGACGCCGAGGTCGTTTTCGGGAAGACGCAGCGGCGCGAGCGGCGTTCGCTCGCCCAAGTCGCGCATGACGGCTTCGAGCTCGATCGAGCACGCGCTCGATTTCGTGACACCGATCTGACGCGCGAACGCGCCGTCGGCGTCGACGTCTTCGAACGAGGACATCATAAATAAGACGTCGACGCGCTGCGCGGCGACGAAGGCGACGATTTCATCGTTGATGGATGAAGCGTCCTGTCGCGCCAGCAAATCCTGAAACCGCACGCCGAACGACGCGATGCCGACCTCGAGCGACCCCATCGTCCACTGCTTGTAATCTTTCGCCAAGAGTTGCGCGCACGAAAACGAGCTCTGATCGTGACGCGCGCGCGAGAGCGATTCGTACTCCGCTCGCGTCGCGTCCTCGTCCCATCCCAAAATATTTCGCAGCGATTCCGCGGCGGCAAAGTCCACGGCCGCCGCCCGCGTCGTCGTCGCGTCCAACATCCTCGTGTCTAACAAGATCGCTCCCAGAAGCAAACGCGCGACGTCTCGCGCGACGCCCTCGTCCGCGGCTTTCGCCACGACGTCCCTGTACACCAAACTCGAGCACGATCCGATCAACTCAATCACCCTATCCGCCCGTTCCGCGTACATCCCCGAATCCTCGTGATGATCAATCACCCTAACCACGCGCGCTCGCCACGCGTCCGGAAACAACCGCGCGCTCAGCGCGTTATGATCCACCAACGTCACGCTTCGCGGCGTCGCCTTCGTCGCCGCCGCCGCGACGTCCTCCGCGCACGTCAAATCGCCCAGCTCCACCCCCGCGTTCGCCAGCGCCAGGACCACGTCCGGTCGTAATTTCAGTTCTTCCCTCGCGCACGACACGATCGGCACCGCGCGTCCATCGCGCGCGCCGTCGTCCCGTCCGCGTCTCGCGCTCGCCGCGCGCGCCGTCGCCACCGCGCACGCCACCGAGTCCAGATCGCACGCCTCGTTCCCCACGACGACGTCGCACGCCCCCGGATCGCGCGCGAACGCCTCCTTGGCGTCGCGCAGGCGCCGTCGCAGCGCGTTCGCGTCGCGCGCGCCGTCGTCGACGTTCGCGCGCGTCGCCATGCGTTCGTTCGTTCGTTCGCGCGCGCGTCTCGCGCGCGCGCGCGCGCCGACGCGCCGAAGCGCGACGGTCGAGGACGCGCGCGCGCGCGTGGTCGCCGTCGCGCCCGCGCGCGCGCGTCGCGTCCGCGTCCGCGCGACGCCGCGCGCGTGAGTGCGGTCGTCGCCTCACACATCGCGACTCGCCGCGCGCGCCGCGCCGCGCCGCGCCGCGCGACGCGCGCGAGCGACGACATGACCGTCGCGCGCGACGCCGACGCGCGCCCGCCCGCGCGCGCGGCGACGGAGAGCCTGAAGCGGGCGCAAGAGGCGATTTGGGAAATCTTAGCCTCGGCCGATTCGAGCGACGACGACGACGCGTCGAGCGACGCGCTGGACGAATCGATCGCGCGCGAGCGGTCGACGTTCGATATCGCGTCGCCCGCGGGCGCGGCGCGGGAAGGCGCGCGCGAGGAAGGGACGGGGACGCCGGTGGGATCGCGACTGGACGCCGCGGCGCTGGCGCTGGAGCGGCGCCGCGCCGAGGCGCTGGACGCGGCGGCGAGCGATGAACGCGCGGCGGCGATGGAACTGAGAGAGGCGCGAGAAGCGTTGGAGCGCACGCAGACGACGGGGCGAGGGCTGGAGGCGCTGGAACGCGCGGTGGCG
>Ga0222715_10004258_pt1 | contig 12487 bp, 40 predicted proteins | sample C33_9DmetaG_FD_165056 | JGI IMG/M metagenome (GOLD analysis project Ga0222715, IMG submission 165056) | Estuarine water microbial communities from San Francisco Bay, California, United States - C33_9D | ecosystem: Environmental > Aquatic > Marine > Unclassified | place: USA: California...
AGCATGGGGATCGTAAGATACACCACGATAAGAAGTATCGTTGCTGTAAAGGTTAAGAAGATTCATCGGTTTACTCCTAAAGAAATGAGATGTGTTAAGATCCCGTTCCTTCAGTCGTTTGCGTCCTATGCCTCTGGCAAGAAACATGCTGGGTCAGTATGTTCCATCCAATGGATTAAAATATCAGCCTTCTCAAAAGGAGTGAAAAGGGTTGTTTCTTCTAATCCTTCTCTCAACCAATTAAAGTCATCACACCTAAGATAATTTTCAGGTGGGACATGACTAAAAAAGATGAGTGCCAATGAAAGCATAGGATGAACGCTCCGTTCCGCGACTTACTTGCGTCCCCGAGGGGATGAACGTATGGTCATTATAGACCGTGCAAGCTATATAGTCAACCACCTTGGTAAAATGTTATACCATTTTTATTATTTTTTAATTATTCAATGCAAAATCCAAAGCTCTCTTTGCTGTTGATATTAACCTATATCTCCTATTATCTTTTGTGTATGGTATGGTTAAAGAAAATCCCAGAAGATCTCCATCTGGATCATCTGGGATTCCTACTGGTTGCACAAAAAATATTCCTGCATGTGCAACACACTTCCAACCAATATCTACAAATCCTAAGTCTCTAAGAGCACACTCAAGTTTTAAAGAGTAACATGCTTCCTCTAACTTCATGTACGGAAAACCGAACAATAATTATTTATTGGAATGCCCTGATGTTAAATGATATTGTGATTCTACTTTCTTCACTCTCTTGAGGGAAAACTTGATGATCTATTGTAGATGGAAAAATTACAATATCACCCTCTTCTACAGGTAAAGGGTGTTTTATTTTCCAATAATCTATACTTTCAGATTCAGATCCTAATTTGAACCCTTGCAACAAAGTTTTATTAGAATTTACAAGAACTAATGGAGAGTGAACTTCTGGATCAAATTTTAAAAAATGAACAGCAGTCAGATAGACATCATTTGTACTATAATGATTATGAACTTCTTGCCATTGTCCTTTCTTGTAGAGATTAAACCATGCGGGCATCAACTCTAACTGACATTGAGGAAATCCTATCTCCGACAAACACTCAGTAATGTTAGAAAAATAATCTTCTTTATATTTTTCTAACTTACTATCGGTCCATTCGTAACTGGTATGAACTTTACACGACCATTGAGATGGTTGATTATTTGGATTTTTGTTATATGACTCTTCTATATGAGGAACCAAATCCTCCTTCATTCTTTCCTGTTGTTGAACTCTTCCTACGTAAAAGAATGGTTGGAAAACACCGTATATCATTCCTTACGAATCATGTACTCAAGTTCATTCAGTTTACTGAATTCCTGGTGTGCCTTCTCTGCTCGTTCAGAAAGGATATCTAGAATATCTTCGAGAATTACTTCGTTTTCTACATAATCATCAAGATACTTATCCAAAGCTTCTTTGAGGTATCTCTTTCTATGCCACTCTGGAGAGTAAGGTTTGTAGTCCATGATAATCATATTATATGGTTTCATTATATCTAGTTGTTCTTAGTTTGTCAAGTGTCTTCTACTTCCCAACACTTTTCAAACTTGTCTCTTAGTTCATTCAATACAATTTGTTTTTGGAATTCTTGAATGTAGTCGTGTATAGTTTTCTCTTCTACGGTAAGTTCCATACGATATCTAGTTTTACAATCAATAAGTTTCACCATGTTCATATAGTATTCGGTGCCCTTATTGATAAACTCTTCGTAGGTCATTTTTCTTTATTGACTACTTTTTCGTACTCTTCGAAACTAAATTTACTAGGTACAAGTTGTTTTGCCAACTTATCTCTTAAATCATTAATTCTTTTTTCATCATACTGCTTAAATGAACCCACTTTATCCACTTTCTTATAATAATGAAGAGCATTAAGTATGATTGTATAATCTTCTAGTGTTAATTCAAAGTTCATAGGAACATGCCATGTTCACTCATATACTTGAGAGTTTCCTTCAAACTACCACGATGGTCTAAACCAATAGCAATCTGAGGATACTCTGCTTCTGATCCAAATTCTGCTCTGAATTGTTTATCACTAAAATCAACACCTAACAAGAATTCTCTTACATCTTGATCACACGCTTCAAGAACCATCTTTGCTCGTTCTGATTCTTGACTACCGTTACCATAAACTAGTGTTTGCATTAGTCTCTTTGCCTCCAATCATCAGGTTTATCTTGTTTGAACCAATCAATAATATCATCAGCAGATTGAAACCCCGTTCTATAATTGGATGGATCGGGGTCTCCTAGTCCCATCCTATTCATAAAATCATCCATACTACCTTCCTGCATGTCTGGGTTGGCAGCTTGTCGTCTTGCCTTTCTCAAGATCTCACGAGCAGAAGTGTTTGCTTTTGCAAGTTTTTCTGCCCAGATCATATCGGACAAGTCAACGTTTTCTTTTAAAGCAATCTTCTTACAGATACCTTCAAGTCGAAGGCGATACTGAACAGAAAGCATGTGTACCTCTCGTACTAAGAATATTTAGAGTAAATTATATCAGCGTTCGATATAACTTAATGTATGATTCGATGCATTAATTTGATGAATGATGATATCACAACCGATTTTTGGATTGCAATCACCACAAGTAAAAATATCTACAGCAGCTTCACCTTTTTCTGGCCAAGTATGAATACTAATGTGACTTTCCGAAAGTAAGCTTAATACTGTGACCCCTTGTGGGTCAAATTGTTTATAAATCGTTTGTACCACAGTAGCACCACTGGATGCTGCTGCATTTTCTAATAAGTCTATGAGAAATTTATAATTGTTTAATCTATCAAATGGACAACCATATAGATTGAGCAAATAGTGTTTACCCATTTACGTAGGATTATCCTCCTGATCCTTAATAAGACGGGATACCTTCTCTTCAGTACCATCCATCATTGCAATAGTATATATTGAAGATCTCATATACCTTTTAATTTTTTTATACTGTTTCCTTACTTCTTTAATTGCGTCAAGATTCATCTCAATATTGAGATCTCCAGACACTATTTCTTTTTCTTCTTTTCCGTTGGTGTGTAACCCCACATCTTCGGATTCGCTTTTCCGTCTGTCCATTTCATTCCTCTAAAATCACGATACTTATCCCAATAGTGATCAAAAATATCACTTTGGAGTCCTTGAACGATATCAAATCGTTCTCCATTATCATCTCCATAAGTCACAAGATAAGAATCCCTTGGTAGGGAACTATCTTCAGCTGCAGATGGGTCACAATTTACATGAATAATGTTAATACCTTTTCCCATATCAAGAACGATTCCCCCACTGGATATCAGGGTATGCCTCAGAAACAAGTTCTTTGGTGATATTGAATTTTGTTTGAAGTTTTTTATCTTTCACTAGACACAAAACTTCGGCTTCCCCAGGATGGAAAGACTCCAACATGTTGATAAACATGGTTTCTTTACGGAGTTTATTCATCCCATCGTTACCACCCTTCACAAAGTTATAGAACTTATTCCATTCTTTACGAATGTTTGAGGATGGATTCTTTTCAGCATCTTCTTTTGCTTGAATCGGAACTTCTCCTTCTGGAAGAACAGAGATGATGGACGCATCAAAGTTCCAGATCAACAAAGACTTAATAAAATTTTCGTTATATTGTTGGAAAATTTCTATCTTCTTTGATTTAGTTCTCTCTGTAGAAATAGCAGAAAAGATCTCATGTACATATGAAGTTGAAGTCAATTCAATCTTTTCTGCTTTAGGTGCTGCTGGTTTGCGGGCAGCCGTAGTAGTTTTTTTAGCCGCAGGTTTTGGAGTTGCGGCTTTTTTGGTTCTACTAGTCGTCGTCTTCTTCGTAGTCGTCATAACTGTTTTCAAATCGTACTGCAATTACTTCATCTGGAATAATATTTCCATTCTCATCAAACATTTCTGGATGAGCAAAAACTTGTTGCGGAGTATTAAAAACTAAATGTTCTTTCCATAACCATCCAATTATACCACCAATCATCAAGAACATTAAGGATACCATGCAAAAGATGGCAACTATAGGGGTAGTCATAACCCAGCCTCCGAGAGATTTACTTCTTTTTAATATCGAATGAGAAGTTTAAGTGTACGTGAATCTCTCTTCGGAAGAGAGAAACCATCTTACCAAAACTGAACTCAAAAGTCTTTGGTGCTTCAGGTTTTCTCCTCCTTTTTCGTAACAATAATTCCACACCTCTATTTATGTGGAGTTCCTTAGACTCTCCCATAATCAAACAAGAGAAAGTTTTTTAAGGTATTGAATAGTGTCAGTACATCCACCAAGATGTTTATCGTCAACTATTACCTGAGGAAAAGTAGAACCACTTCCAAATTTAGAATAAAATTCGTCTTTTGTAAAATGTTCGTCAAGAATTTGAAGTTGATATTCTTGGCCACAAAGTTCTAAAACTGTCTTTACTTGATAACAGTATGAACAATCTGGTTTTGAATAAACTATAAATTTCATGTATTAATTTTATATTTGGAAGTATTTAGAATTCTACATCATACTCACTTGAGTAATCATACACGTTATCTGCCATTAAGTCAATTTGAAGTTGAAGACAATTTACATCCTCCTGAAGAACTTCAATTTTTTTAATCAACATTTCTACTTTTTCTTCTAATGTCATTTTGCTCCTGAAGAAATAACTTCTTTATTGTCAACGGGATCACACGGAACGTTCCACGAACGAACTAAAAGTTCAGTGAACTTTTCCATCTTGTGAGCAGAAACCGTCTGCGGAGCATATGTAATTGCCTCTTTCAGGGCAACGAGTTCTTTCCATTCTTCATCAGAAAGTTGTTTATTCTGTGACTGTGGATGAGACATTAGATCTCCTGTTGATTGTGTTGATATTCTAACATGCAATCCATTAGTATCTAGGATACTTTATTTTGTTTTTAGATTTCAGTTACAAATCCTTTACAATTACTCTTTGTCAAAGAAAGATCCAAAGAATCCAGAGTCTCCAGGTTTACGATTTTCCAATTTATCGAGAATGGAATCAGTAGTTTGAAGAGTTTCAATACGTGAAATCATATCTGCAATGACGCTACAAACCATGGGACGTTCTTGACGTGCAGCAAAAGCAAGAGCATTTCGCAGAGATTGTTCTGCCTCTTTCAAACTATTTTCAACAGATTCAGATAGGGCCATTTAATCGATCCTCACATTTACGATAAAAAGTTCCGTTTACATAACAGGACTTACCAGGTTCATAGAATTTTACCACACTTGGTTTAGGTGGGTCAACCACACAGTAATCACCCTGTCCAGTGGTTAACCCTTCCACACACAAAGATGCAACAAAAGGGGCAAGAAGTTTAATAGTGTACATCAGTCGTCAGCAAGATGATCAACACATGACAGTGTATCACATGGAGGACAAGGAGGGCACGACAAAGACTTCCTTAATTCATAACTACCATCCTTGCGATCAATCCATTCTACAGTATCACCTTCTTTTAGATCTGCAGCTTTCAGAAGATCGTCTGGAAAAGTAATATAGTAATCTTTTACTCCATCAATATTAGATTCTTCTACAGGAAGAGTCCAGGTCTTTTTTTCCGATGTACTGTATCCATCTGCTTTAACGATCTCCTTTTCCGTGGATCCTACACGGCGTCTGGTAACTGTTTTACCACGATCAGGAGACTCATAAACCCAACCCTCTTCATACTTTAGACGGTTGGGATCATTCCGAGATACCGCAGGGTCAGGAGTCCATTCGTAACCACCTGCTGCCTTGATTGCTTCTACTTCTGCATCAAGTTTGGCACGTTGGTTGTAATACTCTGATTCACGGAGATTATACTCACGACACTTATCACGTTCGGATTGTTTTTCTACAGCGTCACACATAGCATTAAGTTCTTCCTCAGTATACTGAGTTTTTTCATACTCTTCTGGATAATAACTTTCTTCCCAGAAATCATTCCAAGCTTTCTGACACTCCGGAGAAGGATCGTCTTTATCACAAACGCGAGGAATCTTTGCACCTGCTGCATCATAATCCCAACTATCATAGGGTTGAGACCAACCATCATAACCCACCATGTCATCTAGAGTAGTATCAATCTCAAACTCACGATGACCTCTCAAAAGAGAAAGAACATCAATATTTTTAGTCAAATACTTTTTGTGATACTCGATATTTTCATCCACACACTTTACAATGGTGTCGTAGATGTCTTGTGGGGTAAGATCTTCACAGTCGATAGCATCGTGTACCCAGTTTTCAAGATGCTCAAGAGAATACTTTTTGTAGTTAAAGTCAGAAGAGTCCATTTGAATTAATTTCGGGAAGTGAGTCGATAGAATTAGAAAGTTCCTCTAAAAGAAGTTTCTTATCGATTGTTTCCTCTATGATAGACTTGATTTGGTCATCTGTCAACCCATTCAACCAAGACCATCTTGAATCATCTTTATCCCATTCAAAAGCAAAAGATCCATCAGCATTCTCAATAACATTTAATCCAGAAGGATGTAGTTCTTTTTGTTCAGACATTAGCATTCCTCGCAATTTTTATTTTGTTTCCAACTCCTACGAACTTTTTTCAACTCTCTTAATTCCATTTTGATGTTTTTATACGCAGTTTCACTATCAATTTTATCAGCCATTTCCATGGCAATAATTACATCAACACGGGTTCCAAAGTGTTTCAATGCTGTTTCGAAACAATCTAGATCTTCATACATCCCATTCAGTCCTAAATTTATCAACAATAATATCTATACGAGCATCCAATGAATTTTCTACTTCATAAAGAGCATTAGTAAGACCAATATTCTCGTCTTCAAGAACGGTAACTCTATCTTCGAGTTGTTGGATTTTTTGTGACAGAATTTCAATAGGGGATGGTTCTTCAATTCCCCACTTATTAAAAAACCAATAAGGATTCTGTTTCATAATACACCCACCGACTTAAGATAGTTCCTATATGCGGCATATCTTTGCCACTTAGGTTGGTTAGGAACATTTAGTTGATGACAAATTTCACAGTACATTAACCACTCATACCAAGGAGTAGTAGGATCTAAAACGTGATAAGGATAACTCATAAATTCAAATCTCCAGCGGGTCGATTTTCTAATCCAAAAGACATTGAAGCTCTAGGTGTTATTGGAATAGTATCATGAAACATTCCCATAGGAATGTATATAAACTCACCAGGATTTAAATCAATAACATGGGTCTCATCATCGTAAAGAAACCACCTAGTAACTCCTAGATTTTGCCAAACTATAACATCCATAAAGTCATCATGTTTACCAAATGTCTCACTGACACTGGTCAAACTAACATATAGATGAGCAGTTGGATGAATGTTTGGTCTGTTTTTCATTATAGAAGATCTAACCGCATGTGTTTTCACAAGATCTCTAGTATCATGACAAACTAATCCAAGGTTATTTCTAACCTTTATTGGCGGATAGACTTCTTCAGAAATATTTCTATCTATATTATCAATTACTTCTTCCCAAGTAAGTCTTTCAAAGATGTTATTCACATCTTTGAAAGATTTTGGATATTTACTATGAGAGAATAAATCCTCTATCCTACTTACTTTCTCCATCAACCTTTTTATTAAATCCAAATGGTGATTCTTTATCTTCTAATGCAAATTTCAGGGCAAGACCACCGACTGCTTCCATGACTTTCAGAATGTCTTCTGGTTTTACACCTTCACCAAGTTCTTTAGCAATGTACCAATACTTAGGCCAGAATGTTTCACCTGCTTTTTGGTAATCTTCAAGTGTTAGTAGTTTCATTTGTTGTTAGTTTGATGTTCATTAGCAATCTTTGCACTCTCATGAAGTTGTTTGAGTGCTTCAATAGTCTCTGCAGTTTCTTCCCACTCCCAAGAGTTACCGTTCTTATCTACAAAAGTGCGAGTCGTCATTTTTTAATATGCTCCAATACTTTGGCGAAATGCATGTCACCGTGAATATATCCAGCAACAATAGTTGCTAGTACACATAATCCTAACACAATTAAAGTAATTGTCAAGGGAATTCTAGTATCTTTCTGGGATGTCATCGTAAGTTTCGTCACAGTGTTTTGACAATCTACTCTTTACATATTCTAGTTGATTCCATTGTTCAGGAAAACAAAGAATTAGACAGTGGGTTTTTTCGTGAATGGGACAATGTTGAATGTTTTCATCATCCTTACACCTAACACTAATCTCAATTGTAATATATGAATTGCTGGCAAAATATACCCAACCCTCTGATACTCTTCCAAGAGAATCTGTCCACTTTACGTAGTCATTTACCTTAGGAACATACATTTCTCAGAGTTTACCTCCAACTTTTCCATCATTCATAACTCGACTGGACTCTTCAGGCCATCCCTCCTGTCTACCTTTAAGATAAAAACGAGTGCCAGAGATACACTGATTCTCAGTCAGAGCAGTTACCAATTCTTCACCATCTTTTGCTGCACTATGCCATAAACCATACTTGGTTTTATAGACACGGAAGCAATCATCGATCCAGGTATACTCGGAAATTTCTGGATGTTCTTTTTGATCTTCAATTACTTGAGTTTCAGTTTCTACCATAGTCGTCCTCCAATCTTAAAATGTCATCTTCAGAACATTCTCCTTCTTGAACTTCAAGAAAGTGAATTCCATCTGGGCCACCTTCTAATCTATGAATGGTTTCCCGAGGAATAGAAAAATGTTCTCCCTTTGTAACCTCTTTTACTTCAGAACCGAGAGTGATCTTCCCAGAACCAGATAATATGTACCAAAACTCATCTCTACGAAAATGTTTCTGTAGGGAAAACTTTTTGTTTGGTGATATGTGAATGGTCTTTATTACTCTGAAGAAATTTCTCTCCAGATCTCTGTACCATCCCCATGGTTTATCTACTTTATTAGACATTAATTAAAGGTGATTGGGACATTTGGTAACAACTACCGCAAGAGCAGCAGCTTCAATGCCCACAGAATCCTTAATAACTTTCCTCACTCCAGTTCCTCCATATTTTTCATTAGCATAACTGTAGGCAAGAAGCACGGATTTGAGAGTATCGTTTCCTTCGTCACGATACATACAAAACTCAGTTGCTATACTATTTAATAGAGTTATGAGAGTGAGTTCAACCATCTTTAATCGTTAATACGTAATCTTTTTTCTTCAGTTTGTGTTGTTGAATAAACTTGTCCGCATGTTCTTTACACCCAAACCAACAAATTCGTTTGTCTTTTTTGTCTGTTAGATCAATTCGATAAGGAAAAGATTCATGAGGAAACAGTTCATTCTCGGGCATTTTTGAGTTCTGACTCCAGTTCGTCTATTCTAACATACAGGTCTTCGATCAAAGAGGCAAGGTTGTAGAAGTTTACTTTACCTACCTCATAGTACCCATTATCTTGAGTAATATTAGAGAAGATTTCTTTCCAACGCAGTGATCTATCAGTCATTTTCATTCACCGAGGGTATGAATAACTGGTTTTTCGTGGGCAAGAATATGATAAAGGTCTGGGTTCTTTGCTGCTGATACAGGAACAAACTCAGTCTCAGGATCAAACTCGTCATCACGAATTGCCTGGTTAATTACAATAGAACCATCCTCACCAGAATAAGAACGATGGAAGGTCATCTTTGGAATGACAAGAGCCCCAGAAGAACGATTTAAATGCACAATATGATAAGGATACCGCCACTCTGGATTCACCAGTTCAAATGTACGAATACCAGACAGCACACGATTGTGGTCTATCTGGTGATAATGAATATAAAACTGCTTTGCTCCTACAATATCATCGGGAGGAGATGTTGCGGCACCTGTGTGGCACACAAGATCTTGGGCATTGGAATTATCTACAGAGATGTCGTAGAAAACTACCGCATCAGTCTCACGAAATACTCTGTGTTTCTTAAAAGTTACTTCACTCATTAGATACTCCCAGGAGCAGGACGTTGAATTTCATCAATTGCAGCATAGATCAATCTATTGAAACTATCCGCCATTACACGATAACCAGTTCCAACATACAGTTGACCAAGAACCACCGATACTGTACATACACCCCAGAAGATGTAATACCATTTTGATTTAACTTGATGTTGTTTATTTTTCATTTGAATACTGCAGTAACGCCAATAACTTTTGCACCAGGATTTCTTGCAAGAGCTACCTTACGAGCGTCCTGATAATCAACCGCAATAACTTCTTCTTTAAATACAGTTCCTGCTTTAAAGAGGGTGACTTCACATTTCATTTACTTAAATGGGCAAGACCAAGATTTTCTATCTTCTTCAGTTATCCTACCAGACTCTAAGAGAATGTCAAGAAACTTCTCCCAGTATTGTTGTTTTAGTTCAATGTTTCCCCTATAGTTTGGATGATAAATCTTAATTACTTTTCTACAAATCCAAACTGCTTGTCTTTTTGTTAGTTCCATTACATTTTTTCGAAACAGACGCTATTAAATTTTCCTTCGACTCCTCGAAGAACTAATTTTGTATGTGATGACTTCACGATTACTTCATTTACGTGATAAATTCCACCATATACAAGTAGTCCTTCGGGGTCAGTGTTACTTCCCCAGTTAATTTGTTCTTTTGTACAACCAGAGAACCTTACAAAATCACCCTTTTCAATTTTTTTACTGAGACTAATCCAATAATCAATGTCTTTGTCTTTCATTTCAAAGGGTGTAGAGTAGTCTCAGTATACCATAAAACTTTTGTCTTCGCAATTATGTTTGGATGATTCCAGGAATATCTTTTAAAAATTCCTCAAACTGAGACATTAAGAATTCTTTTTCGGTCTTATCTTCAGATTCAAATAATGGCATAGATTTTAAATTCAAATCTTCTTGTTCTTCACATTTACTATTAATAATTTGTTGACCTCTTGAAGGAAAATAATTTAAGTTTATTACAACTCTTATATTTTCATCAGTACAAGATACTCCAGCATGTAAATGATGGTTGTCAAATATTACTATTCGATTAGATACAGATTCGACTCTTGTCCCATCTTCAAAAAGAGTATATCCATTATTTGTATTAACATAGTATATCGCAGTTTTACCTCCAGAATAACCATAATCTGTATGAAATTTAGTTGTTACCGATTTATTGGTTTTTGGACTCAAATTTGCTTTGATTCTAATTAACAATTCTGGTTCTATTTTACCAATTAGTGAGTTTAATATTTCACAATGTCCACCCGTTTTTCCTTGATTTGGAGTATAAAACATATGGATAAACTGAAATTGTCCATATTCTTCTTCATCATCAACAATCCCATCACTATAATTCCAGGCAAATCTTGTTGACATCATTGTGTCATGAATAATTCTAAAATCATTCAGAGGCAAAAAATCATCTATAACTTTAATCATTTTGGTTAAGTTCCATAGTTATAAGGTTTCCATTCATCCACATTGGTTTTCTCAAGATCAAAAATCATTTTATTAATCGGTACCCTTGGTTTCCTAACCAATTTCATTCCTGTTTGTTCTAATAGTTTATCACTTTTTTTACAATTACAACTAGAACAAGCGACAACTAAATTCTCCCAGGTATCTCCTCCACCTTTTGATCTTGGAATAACATGATCAATAGTAAGTTTTGATTTTGCACCACAATACTGACAAGTATTATTGTCTCGTTTGTAAATCATTGAACGAGATGGGGTGATGTTCATAATTTTTGACAGAGGAAGTTTTATATAATTTAAAAGTCTTATTACTCTGTTGGAAAGGACTTGTGCCTTTTCTTTGAGTAACAAGACTACTGCTCTTTTCCAACTTGTAAAGTTTATTGGTTCATAACTAGAATTTAAAACCAATACCGTTTGATAGGGCGTTATGGGGATTTCCATAATTGGTCTATGTACACATAGTATCTATCTGACTTTTAAGTTGAATGATAATATCATTCTTGGTACATTACTATAATTTGGAGGAGCAAAATGATGAATTACCGAAGGAAAAAATATTAAAGAACCTTCTTCAATCTGTTCGGGTTCATACAACAATGCGTTTCCCTTTAGAAAGTCATTAAAGGGGGATATAAAATTTGTTGGTTTATGAAAAACTTTATCGAAATCAATAAAACAGACAGCACTATATCCAGTCGCTCCATGATTATGAACTTCATGTTGTTGTCCCTTTATGGAAATTTCAAACCAAGATATAAGAATTTCTATTTCCTCAAACTGAAAAAAATTTGAAAAGGTCTGCAGTTCCTTTTCAAATAATTCTTTTATCAATTTAATATCTTTATCTTTGTATCCAGTTTCTACTTTATAATGATAGTCGGTTGTATGTTCATCTGGTTCATTATTTTCATAAATGGAACTATCAAAAGATTCTTTCAATTTAATCTTTTTCTGTTCCCAATCTTCAACATTTAAGTGAAGAAAGGGAACTCTAAACATATCAAAACTATAATTACTCATTCTTTTTATCAAAGTATTCAGCAAGTTTTT
>Ga0222715_10004262_pt1 | contig 12483 bp, 14 predicted proteins | sample C33_9DmetaG_FD_165056 | JGI IMG/M metagenome (GOLD analysis project Ga0222715, IMG submission 165056) | Estuarine water microbial communities from San Francisco Bay, California, United States - C33_9D | ecosystem: Environmental > Aquatic > Marine > Unclassified | place: USA: California...
GAGGCGAATCTGCAACATGCTCGGCTGCCAGAAGGCTGGCGCGAAGCGCTGGAAGCTGCAGGACTTCTGTGACACTTAGTCAACTAGACTAACATGAGTGATAAAACTGAAGATGAAGATGACGTTCAGTTCGGAGGGATCAAACGAGCGCACTTTGAAGGCGCGGACCTAAGGCATGCATGCATGTGCGAAGCAAACTTGCGACGGGCAGATATGTACAAGGCGAACCTCAGCTACACAGATCTTCGCAAGGCGGACCTGGCAGTAGCGGATCTACGCTGGGCGAACCTGGAAGAAGCAATTCTGAAGAATTCAATTCTGCGGTTTGCGGACCTCCAAGGAGCGCACCTAATGGATGCGAATCTGAGAAGGGCAACCCTGAACAAGGCGGACCTGTACGAGGCGGACCTGCGATGGGCGAGCCTGAAAGAGGCGGACCTGCGATGGGCGGATCTGCGCTGGGCGTACTTTAGCGAGGCCAGCTTCGCCGGCGCAGACCTGCGTGAGGCAAAGAACCTTGACGAGGCGATTCTGCCCAAAGGCTGGCGCGAAGCGCTGGAAGCCGCTGGGCTTATCTGACACTTAGTCAACTAGACTAACATGGGAATATACATGACTTGCAAAAAATGCGAAGGAAAGATGAACCCCCCGGTCCGGATTAGCGGACGCGGCGACGGGACAACGGTCGATATCTACATTCACCGTTGCCCCCATTGTCGATGGGGCTTCAAGCACACCCACCACCCAGATGGCAGCGGGCTGCCGTCTGAACGCAAAGAGTTCACAGGTATTCTGTGACATTTAGTCAACTAGACAACTATGAGATACAGCAAAGAACAGCTGAGTGAGTTAGTAACAACCTGGCCAGAAAGAACTCTGGTGATTATGAGAGGCCCGAGTGGATCTGGCAAGACCACTCTAGTCACTGAAATCATCAGGCTTCTGAATGATAGGGGTGTTGCTTATCACGATATCTTGACGGCGTCCGCAGATTACTACTTCTATACGGAAGATGGTGATTACGTATTTGATGCGACGAAGCTAGGTGAGGCTCATTGGTGGTGTTACAACCACGCCGAGTCTGCTATGCTGCATCAAAAACCATACGTGATTGTGGACAATACGAATATGGCTCTTTGGGAGATGCGGGATTATATTCGCCGCGCATGGCTGAACGGTTACACTGTTCGCTTCGTGGAACCCAAGTTTACCTCAGTGGATGATTGCGTCGAACGCAACAGCCACGGAGTGACTGTAGAGACTATTCTGGCACAAATCAGTCGCTATGAGCGAATTGACGAAAGACTGACGCCTGCTGAAATGGCACGGCTGATGCTCGCTCAGAAGCGTAAGTGATCGTTGTCAAACTAGAGCGCTGAGTGTACGAAGATCAGAGGGCTGCAGACCCCTGATTGGGACAGACTCAGAGTTGGTGGCTGACATACTCGTGCCTCGAAAGAGGATGTAGGCTAAAGTGCAATTCTTGGCTGAGAGAGCTCCACCACCAGATGACTTTGAGAAGTATCATCACATATTGGTTCGGCAACGATGACACAAAGGGATATCAACTCCCAAAGTGGCTTCGTCGTTGAACGAACTTAACTAGATTCAACCGTTAAGTAGCGGTTGAAGTGAGAGGCATATGGGCGCATAGTGTAATGGATATCACTCTGGCCTTCTAAGCCGGAAATCCGGGTTCGATTCCTGGTGCGCCCGCCTCTCACAAGATGAGTGCTGAACTTTACAAGCAGTGCGCAACCATCGGTTGCAACAAGCAAGTGAAAGACTACCGCCAACAGCAAGGCAAGGAAACTTGCTTTGCGTGCGAATACTGGTACACTCAGCTCGCTAACCCCCAGGATACGGCAGTTGTCGCCTGGGACAACGGCGAGCTGGTTCACTACCGGCTTTGCTCGAAGGACTCCGACATGAAGGGGTTCTACGGCGATGTGTTCACGATCACGAAGGAGAAGACTGGTGAAGTCTTCAGGTGGAACAACGTGTGGTATCAGGGTCCTATCCCTGAGGCTCTGCACGGGCTTTTCCTGGAGACGCGACCGCTTGTCCGGCTGTTCCGTAACTACGGACAAAAGCAGCTGTGATGCGCACGCAGGCTCACGATAAACGAGACGGGCTGGAGAGACAGCTAGTGCCGGGGAGCTCACCCGATCAAGCACTGAATAGGAGCACCAGATGAGTGATGTAGAATGGTCCAAAGAGACCGCACATTTGCATGAAGATGTTGTAGAGAAGTTTCAGAAGCACCTGGCTGTGCTTGATGGAACTAGCTGTATTATTTGGGCTGGCCCGTATATGAGCCGAGCAAATAGTGAAGCAGAAAAGCGAATGCATGGGGATCAAGTGACTCACCCTATTGGACGATTTGCTGTCCAAAAGGGAGGAAAGAGATACTACTTTCAAGCGAACCGCTTTGCATACAATCTACAACATCACCCTAACGAGAGGAGTCCACTGACCGACCAAGACCAGGTCATCAATACGTGCGGCAACTCTGAGTGTCTGATCCACAATTATGTTGGAGATCAGTCTGAGGCCAACCGATCAAAGGGTGGGCACAAGGGTAACAAAAACAGTCGAAAGTTGACTGACGCACAGTATCTAGAAATTCAAGCAAGGGCTGCTAATGGGGAGAGCCATCCAGCTTTAGCCCTTGAGTTCTTTGGATCTAGGAAGCGAAAATCAACTATCTGGAATATCGTACACAATATGGAAGTTTGACTATCCTTGCGTTGTGCGATACTAGATGTATACCAGCATGAGCTTTGCTCAATGTATGCGTATGGCAGCAGCCGATAGCTACGATAGACATGGATTGCAAGAGCTAATTCCAGGAACGGGTATTACTAATGTAGATCTTATGGTCAAGATTGATGCTTGATACCGGTATGTTTGCCTACGTATAGTAAGTGTAGGGAGAGGGGCAACTTTCCTTACGTACGATATGTAACTAGTTTGAGTTCTACTTGAACCGGAGTTGGCCAACGACGCTTTGTGGTCTGCTACCGCATCCACCATTTTGATGGAGGCAGTACAGATTGCATCGACGCTGGGGTGAATAATACACCCTGGCACCAGAGGTATTTCTATGAAAAAGAACAACCGAGAACTGACGCAGGCAGAGAAGATCGTCCACCAGTGGACGGGGCACTACCCGAACGAGCTGGGTCTCAAGCGCGACATCGCGCGTGACCCCAAGGACGGGTTCAAGGCTCGGCACATCCTTGCAAAGGATGCGCTGTACGCCGCCAACCCCGAACTGGCTTTCGGGATCGCTCGACGCCTGTTGACGCACAACGTGATGAAGAACCGCGACTTTGCGTGGTTCATGGCCAACCACCCTGCGTGGAGCCAGATCTGGGGCAACCTGGATAGCATCAACGCCGAACTGATGGACGAGATCAACAACTCGACCGAGTTCAAGACGGACCGCAAGGGCAAGACCCGAACGATCCAGTCCACCATTGAAAGCAGTGGGGAGGTCGAAATCACCTACATGTCCCGCAAGGGCGTGAAGACTGAGAAGATCACCCTCGGCTTTGAGATGGCCAAGTGGGCTGAAGATACGCGTCCGTTCATCGCGCTAAACCTTGGAGGAGGCAGCGCGATTCGTCACTTCCTTCTGAAGAAGGGGGACAAGCCTGACTACAAAATCAACGATGACTCTCAGTCGCGTCGATACGTGGATAAGGGCAAGGGCGGAGCTGGTGTGAAACCCGGCAACCCCGGTGACGGTGGCAACAGTTCGCTGGCTCAAGTGGTCAGCGACGGCGACCTGATGGCACGGCTGATGGCTGGTGAAACGCTGTCGTTCTTCGACGGCGCGGAAGTCATTGACGAGCCTGCGCAAGAGGCACACGCCAAGAAGGAGAGTCGAAAGATCTCCCCACGGCGCGCCTGAGCGTACATCGCGATGCGTTCGTAAATCCCTCTACGGAGTGAGGGAGCTACCGCTGGCTGCAGCGGAGGTAACGTCCCACCATACGGGGCACCAGTACATAGAGTACAGAAGAGGCACGCGTGTTTACGATATAGTAAGCACGCGTGCCTCTTTTTTTTTGCTTGATGTTCATATACTGTGGACAGCGAGCATCAGATGAGAGGTGAATACCTGTGAGTCATATGGTTAAGGGCAAAACGACGCTGACTGTAGAGAACAAGGACATCCTTGTGGCTGCTCTACAAGAAGCCTACAAAGGATGCACGATTGAATACAATACGCAGGCCAACATTTACGGAAGGCCGCAGTGTGACATCGTGTGCCGTCGTGGAGACGGTCGAAATGACATCGGATTCCGTGCTCGGGAAGATGGTACGTACGATTGTATGTACTACGAACCGGGATACGGCAACGATGTGAACAAGGTCCTGAAGGACGTCTACGAGCCCTATGTGAAGGGCGTTGCCCGTGACATGATGAAGAAGAACCCGAACCTGCAGAATTACATTATGCAGGAGACCAAGGAGGTCGAACGTAACGGGAAGAAGATGAAACGCATCCGGCTCCAAGCTGGAGGCGGTAGCACCGGCGGGGGGTGGATTTGATGTCCGCACCTGCCTACATTGACTTCTACGTCGATCCCAAGACTGGTGAAATGGAGATCAAGATCGAGGGTCTTCCGGATGCGATGTGCGATGCTGTCGCTGCGGAAGTCCTGAAGAACCTTGGTCTCACTGATGCCAAGGTCACCAAGACTGCTGCCGCCAATGAAGGCGGTGGCCAGAAGCGGACGCTCGGCCTTAGCTGAGTCGTTCTTCTTCAACTAGGTGAGTTGCAAATCTGAGGACTATGTCCTGTGACGATTCGCGCTCTTTGAGTTTCTAAGACGCACATAGACGCTACGAACGTACCCTCCAGAATTATATTCTGTAGGTCTGCCCTACGGGCATAGACGCACACGGGTACGTAATACTGCGAGGATCTACAACGATTCCTCAAAGAGCGCTCTGAATGTGATGGAGAACGATGACATCTGAGTTCCCGGAGATCTACCTGGTACAGGGTAGGTGACAATTCTAAGGTTCTATGATAACCAAATGAGAGAAGTCTAACCCAGATACATTGGGAGACGTGTCATGGTTTGGAAAAGTCGAGTGCCTGGAGCTAGAGTAGGCACTGTCGATTGAGACGGAGTAACATGCTGGTTAACGTAAAGAGAGGACTCTAATGTGACAAAAGCAACACTGAGAGCCTGCGATGCCAGTGGATCCGAATCCAAGGATTGGACTGCAGAAGGGAAAGAATGTTTCAGAATTCTGAAGTTGCCAAAGATGGATACCCAGTTCTAAGCGAATAAAAGGGAACCCCCAAAGAAATCTCAAGTGAACTAACAATCGAATAGGAATTACTGCAGTTGCACACGAGGGCTGCCCTGTACGATGACGTCGATTGGAACAGATTAAGATAACACAAAGAGTGTGAGCGCTGAGCGCTGGCGGTGAGGATGCCCCCTACCCTGCTATGCAGGTTGGTATCCCTTAACCAGCCCTTGACTCACCACCAGAGGTAATGAAATGAATGAGTATTTCAGAACTACGATGAGTAAGACGACTGGTGCTGGACAGGCTTGTACTGCCTGGAGCACCACTGGCGAGATCAAGGAATTGATCCAGAATGCCTGCGAATGGAGCGTTAGACAGAACACGGCCTGGAGGGTCTTTGTCTGGCGCGAGTCCGTGGGCTTTGAAGAGTACGGTGCATATGTTGAAAATGAAGATGGTGTGTTGGAGCGGACGTTGAGTCTGTCTCCCAGCGCTACCAACTTCACGGTCAATAAGGTGGAGAACAGCGTTTACACCCCGGATGATGACTATCCGGGTGCGACGGTGCCCTTCGCCATTGACTTCATTCGACGCTACAACGTCAACGAGGAGAAGGCCAAGGGCCTGTTTATCCTTCGAGACTGGCACCGCTACATTGCTGCCAACGCCGATCACGTTGACCGTCAGCTATCTCTTTACGAGGAGCTAACGGTTGGTAACGGTCGGCACGTCATTGCTGTCGGGCAACCGGAGTGGGACGATGAGAACGTTCCGGTGGAGCTTAGCCCCTACATGTATCGGGTGAGGCTCAATCTGCCTGACAAGGAAGAAAGACTTGCACTTGTGAAGAAGTGGCACAGCTGGGTGACTGAGGTTAAGTCTCAGGAGTTCCCTGGTGTCACGGAGCATGATGAAAGTCATCTTGAGATGGTTGCCGACGCGACTGGCGGTTTGACTCGAATTCAAACCGAAGACGCTGTGTGCATGTCCATCGCAACGATGAAGTCGATTGACATTGGCTTCATCCTCAACGAGAAGAAGAAGCTCGTGGAGCAAGCTGGTTACGCCATTGACCGCCCTGACAAGGGATTCGAGGTCATCGGTGGGCTAGGACCCCTCAAGGAGTGGGTCTCCATGATGCGGTATCGCTTTACCAAGGAAGCCTTCGACTACGGCTTCGACAAGTACCCCAGCGGCCTACTGATGGCCGGGGTTCCCGGCTGTGGTAAGTCGGCACTCGCGAAGGCTATGGCCTACGAGTGGGGTATGAACATGATCACCGTGGAAGCCGAGAACCTCAAGGGGTCCTTGGTCGGTGAGTCGGAGAAGAAGGTTGGTTCGCTGTTGCGGACGGCTCGGGCTGCGGCTCCTCTCATCCTTTTCGTGGATGAGGCGGAGAAGCTGCTCGGGAAGTCGGACGGCGTTCACGATGGTGGAGCGCACGATGCTGTCCTCGGACAGTTCCTGTCGTTTATGCAGGAGGACAACTCTGGTGTGTTCTTCGTGTTCACCGCTAACAACATGGACAAGTTTGCTCCTGAACTTGTGGATCGCTTTGAGGGTAGGTTCTTCATTGACCTGCCTTCTGCTGATGAGCGAACGGAGATCCTCTCCATCCACCTGTCCAAGCGCAAGCAGGACGCGGACGCCTTCGACATGGAGGAGCTCGTCCGTCAGTCCAAGGACTTCTCGGGTCGCAACATTGAGCAGGCTATCAAGACTGCCATGACGCGTTCCTTCTCGGAGGGCCGAGCCCTCACCCAGGACGACCTCCTGGGAGTCTTCAAGGAAACCATTCCTACGTCCAAGACGAAGAAGACTGAGATTGAGACGATGCGAACGTTCGTTGAGAACGGGATGATGATGAGTGCCAACAACACTGCCAAGAAGGAGGACTCCTCCGGAGGGGTTAGTGGGCGCTTGCGAGATTTCGCCTGAGGTCTGACGACCAACTAGAGATGAGACTATGTCTAGATACATTAGAAAGGATAGCGAATTTGAAAAGATCGCTACTGTAGAAGAGATGTTTCAGATGGCTGAGTTCTGTCAGGTGTTCCTGACAGCGAGATATGTGAGGGAGGGCGATGATTCGTTTATCCCTCTAATTGAGCGCGGGCGCCTTGAACGGATGCCTAGCGAAGTGATTGAAGAGATGGACGTTATGTTCCACATGGCTGTGAAAGAACTTGAGAAGTGGGGAGATAACCCTGCTGGGTTTATGGAGAAGCTAGAAAGTGGTGAATACGACCCTGTCTCTGATTTTATCGACACGCCCGAGATGAGGAATGCCCTAGGCAATGTCATCATGCGGCGACTTAGGATCTCGCGTGGACTGCACGACGAGGACGAAGCCTTTGAGGAGGCGAAGAAACTGATGCCGGAGGTCAGAGACCTCATGCATGCTTTCGTCTCAGCTAACCTACTGTCCGCTATGGATGCCCTCGCTAAGGAGGTGTCTAAGAGCGGTATCTCCTTTGAAGGACTCTCTGAGAAGGTCGAAGTGCAAGTGTCCGTGATTGATGATCGCGGAATTGGACTCGGCCACAAGCTGAAGCCCGGAGCTCTTGCTCAGGCTGAAGAGGAGAAGGCCAAGAAGGCTAAAGAGGAAGCTAAGAGCGTCAAGTATGACCCCGCTTGGGGTTGACTTGGTGTTACTAGATGAGGACGATTGAAATCGTAATCAAGGTTGACGTTGACGACGCTGAGCTGATGCGACTACTAAACCTAGGACAGGTTGTTATCCCGGAGGAGAAGCAACTTACCAAGGAAGCAGAAGTCACTGAGTTCAAGTGCCCGCACTGCGAGTACTCTGGTAAGAACCAGAATGCTGTCAACAGTCATCTGAAGTACTGTAAGAACAAGCCAGAAGCCAAGAAGGAAACTGCTGCACCCACTTCGGGTCGCCAACGGAATCCTGAAGCAAAGCCGGGAAGATCTTCTTCCCCGCAGAAGCGAAAGATTGAGGTTAAGCCTAAACCCAAGGTTAAGCCCTACATCCCGCTTCCTGACGCTGATTTGAAGCAAATGGTTGTGAGCGCTGTGCTCGCTGGAAACGGCGAGATGGTTCTCTCTGAAGCCATTGCTAATGCTCACATCAAGCGGGTCCGCAAGGAGCTTGGCAACAATCCTGCTGCAGATAAGGACTTGAAGTCCTTTGAAGCGAAGGTGACCAAGATCCTACGTCGCATTGCTGCGATCATTGGACCTGATTATTGTGTTCATATGGAAATGGCTGGAGAGGACTCCTTTGGGGTCGCTATCCTCGGTACTGGAAGCTTGACTGCTGAGAGCCTTCTAAAGGAGCTCTGAGCATCAACTTCACTAGAGCAAGACGCAACGCTGCGTCGTTGTGCATCGTAATGTAGGGGTACAAGTTTCAACTGAGGTCGCACTCAGGAGAGAGTGTAGGTACACAGCGACGTTGCGCTTGCTCACCAGAGAGATTCTACTGAGGGTAATACCCGATGACGTATCACAGCAAAGCCATTTGTTCTTACGATTGCCAAGCGTTGTAAGAACAAACAGGCTGAGGACATTTAGCCTACGCTTGCACATTTGTGCAAGCTTGCCCTTACGCCTCAGAAACGTAAGACAGGCACATACTCAAATACAGAGATGGCTGTAAACCCTCATTGCTGTGAGTGGTCTCTCACCAGAATGGATCTAACGGCAGAGCCCAAGATCTTGAGTATAGCACCCAGCTTCAACTGTTCGTTGAAGTGTAATGGATGCTATCTGACAACCGATGTAACGAAGGCTATGAGAGAAGCCACCAAGAATGATTACTACTGGGAGCGAGCTATGCAGCTCGGTCGCCAGAATGGATACGAGGAGTTCGCTATGACCCTCAATCCCTATCCTGGTGCTTTCGATCATGCACTCGAATTGGCTGCCAAAGCAAAAAAGCTAGGGTACAGGGTGAATGTCACCTGGAGCCCTGCAGTGGACTTCCACCGACTAAGCGAAATGATTGGTTTGATTGACATCTTGTCAATCAGTATTGATCACGAGCGACGGTGGGGTGACTACTTGAATCGAGTGAGTTCGGATGATATGCCTAACGTGGGCCGTTCATGGATCCTATTGTTGGATTCTGATATCCACGTCAACTTCAATGTATTGTGGACTCCCCAGCTATTTGACTATGCTAGGAAGAACGGTACTATCAAGGGACATGGTATTAGTCGAAAGATGAGCCATGGAGTAACTGTCCAACACTTGATTATGAAACCCCTGTCACTTTACGGTGACTTGGAGAAGTTTCAGCAAGACTACTTGTGGGTCATGGATAACGTCATTCCGATTGGGGGTGATGGTGAGACCCACATTGGAGACCCTGCTTATGGCAACTTGTTAGGGATTAACGAATGTCCTGGGAAACGGATGCTAGACATCGACCCAATGGGCAACGTCAGGCGCTGTCCTGAGAACCCTAACTACTACGATGGGACAGACCTCCTGAAGCTTGAGAAGCTGATGAAGAGAGGTGTCCCTGAGTGCATGGATACATGCAACTGCTTACTTGGTTGAGCAACTAGAGAACATGACAACACTGAGGCTTATGCCTATGACGTGTAGGAAGCACGCACAGCATGCTCCCCACTTGTATGGATACTATTCTTAGGCGGCACGCCTTACACGCGTGCCGATCAAACTGAAGACACATGTACGAATACTCAAGAGTTCACTGCCCTGGCCTGCTGGCCATGTGGCCCTGTAGGGCGCGGCACGATCTACTGTGTAGATCTAAAGGCCTGTCAGGGAACTCTTGAGTATTCGCCCTCGCGGGCGATAGTACCCATACAAGTTGGGAGCCGCTGTGCTAAACGATCAGGCGTAGCGCTGGCCTCTTAGGACCATGCACGACTGATACGATGAGCCGGGTCACAAAAGTTTGCAAGATACCATAATTGCATTGTAATAAAAGAGGAGCTTTATGACAAGGCGCCGACTATCATGACAATACAATCATGGTATCTCGAAACGTTTTGTACTTCCGTACATCGTTGCTCGTTGGTAATGAACTTACCAACATAGAACCTACTGTGGTGTTCTCACCAGAGAATCAAACTGAGCTAACGCTATGACGTTACTCGCCAAACCTCGCTTTGGGCTGAGGGGACTTACGATAGATGCTCGCATTTGGCGAGTACATTCTGATGACGAAGTTTCTGTGAAGCTTCACGGAATAGTTGGTAGCGCATGCTATTGCGAAAAATCGTGTGGCTTGCAGTACAGCGTTTAGGAATTTGGGATGACTACCCCCTTTCCAATACGATGACTTACCAGTACACGTAGTACCGGTGCTGTGGCCTGTACGGCTGCGCCTAGGTCCCTCGCACACCCATGTGGGTTAGGGGAGTTAACTGGTTCTCACCAGATGCATCTAGCAATTGATATTGAACCTGTTGAGATGGGTGGTTACCGAGTGCTGTTTGATCGTGTAGATGAGGGGCAGGCTGAAGAGTCTATCCATGACAGCTACATGGTTGCAGTTAGTTACGTAACCAAGAAGCTTCTAGAACTGCCTCCTGGGCAGCAGAAGATTACCGAATACACGGGTGATAACGATGAGTAAGATAGATGATGATTTGATGATGAAGGCGATTGCACGCGAGACGGCTCACTATGAAACTGTGGACCGGGTCTTGCACCGTATCGAAAGCCTTCTTGTTAGAATCGATGAGCGACTGCAGGGGTTCCAAGACTTCGTTCTAGAAGTGACCCCTGCAGAAGCTCGCTCGGCAATTGCTGAGCTTGAAGAGGAACTCGATGAGTGACTCACTAGATGACTTATACTAACGAAGAGATGAGACGGTTAGGTATGAGGGAGTTGTTCAGGTTTCCTGAAGGAGAAGTTCTTCTTAGGATCCTTGAGCTATTTGACTATCAGGAGGACAATTACTCGGCATGCTTTGATGCATCCCGCCAGGGATTTAGATTAGTGTACGAGCGTTCCAATGGTTTGAATTACGTGCATTTGACTAACGGCAAGAGAAGCCTCACATTCTATAGACCACCACTCAGCACAGCAGCAAGCGATTTACGACTTGCTTCTACCGCTAACACGAGGGTTTACACTGGTGAGGCAGTTAGTATGTTTAATGCTGAATTGGTACACCCAATGCAATTGATTGGCTCTGAGAGCGAACTACGATTGGTGGTGGGTACTGAAAGTAATAGAAACGCGGAGTTTAGGTTCACTGGAAACAGTGATTACATTCGCTATGAAAGCCAAAACAGATTTCCTTTCGAGATTGCTGCTGAAATCAACATTGATGACAGCGGTGCCTCGCTAAGGAGGTTTTTGGGACGACTGAAGTACAATGCTCCCTTCATCATCAGTAAAGTAGGCGACAGCCTAGTGGTGGCAAGTGTTGATTATGACAATGAAAATGACAACTATGCTATCACTGCACTAACTGAGCCAACTGCTGCATTCACTCAAGGATGTACTTTGGTAGGTGATGTTAGTGATGATGTGCTAGCGGCGATGCCCGCTAGTGAGCTAGCAAACTCGCTATTTAGAAGAAAGAGGACCCAGATGGGGATTCTTAACTACTTGAGTCACGTTAACTCAAGCTTTGACCTTGTGTCCATTGGTGCAACTACCGGTGGCCAAGTGTTCTGTAAGTTTGAGAGTGCTGATATCGGAACTGGCCGTGGATTCTTCTACATTGTAGATGACTCTGTTGCTAGGCGCGAAGCTTCTAACTTGTTGGAGGCTGCTCGCGAAAGCGAAATCAGTGTGACTAAGCGGCAGCGTCGTCGTAGACGAACTGCTCCTAGCGAGCCAGTAGCACCGACCCCGGTGCTTGAAGAAGTGGTTGAGGCTGTTGAACAAGTCCTCACCCAAGCACTGGACGAAGGAGACCGAGAGGTCCTTGATCGCTGGCTACAAGCTCACATTCGCTTCTGTGAAGCGCGTGGAGTGAGTCAGTCTACTAACCGTAGTGTGTGGTTTAGCCACTACACTATGGAACTGATTCGTAACGGTGAATCGCCCAACGAAGCGGATATTTCGCTCGCTGGTCGTATTTGATCGTTATACTAGATGGATGAAAGTCTGGATTGGAAGAAGCTCAATGAGCTTGTTGAAATGTTTGGAATGGATCGTAAGATTGCAACGAACCGCATGTGGAGTGGGAGGATTCCTAGCGATATGATGTTCAGTACAATCGAACAGCTGGTTTGCCGCAGATT
>Ga0222715_10004271_pt1 | contig 12467 bp, 6 predicted proteins | sample C33_9DmetaG_FD_165056 | JGI IMG/M metagenome (GOLD analysis project Ga0222715, IMG submission 165056) | Estuarine water microbial communities from San Francisco Bay, California, United States - C33_9D | ecosystem: Environmental > Aquatic > Marine > Unclassified | place: USA: California...
CCGCAACAAACTGGATGAGAACTTTGGTTTGGAAGCGTTGATTCCGTCGGTTGTGAGGTCTGGTTCGTTGCGGTTGCCGTCGATGTCTAATAACTGGAAGACGTTGGCGTTGGTGCAGGAGTTGGAAACTTGGACTCGGGATAAGAAGAAGGGGACTGACTTGGCGATGGCGTTGTGGTTCATGTTGTTGCACGCCCCGAAGTTGACGGAACCTAAACGTCCGCCTCGCATGTGGCGACCTTCATTTCTGGTTGACGCATAATGCCGTGCGAAAACTGTGGTAAAGAATTTGACCCTGTAGCAACCCGATGGCGTTGCCCACACTGCGGTTTAAAGCATCACTGCTGTGGATAATGGTATCCTTACGGCAGGCATGTCAACTATCTTGGAGCGCGCGTGAGGACTATCGAAGAAATTGTTGCGATGTACAATCATCGCCGTCGGTTGCTGGGTCCAGTCCACGACCAAATGTTAAAGGTGCGGGAACTCGCTAAAGGCGACGTGATCGTCCCGTTGAACGAACTTGACAAGAACGCTAAAGCGTCTGTCGCTAACTTGCTGTCTGTCGGTTTGGATCAGATGTCGATGCGTGTTGCGTCAACGATGCCGCACCCGTACTTCCCTCCGATAAAGGAAGGTTCGGAACGGTCAAAAGATTTGGCTTCGCTGCGCCACAAAGCGATGCTGTCAATGTGGGATCAGAACCGGATGAACATGAAGCTCCGGCGACGCGCCCGTCACCTGCTTGGCTATTCGATGTCACCTGTTGTGGTGAAACCATGTTTCCGTACGAACGCACCGAAGTGGCATTTGCGGAACCCGCTTGACACCTATCCGTCACCAAGCGAAGACCCAGACAACCCTGTACCAGAGAACGTGATCTTCACCTATCGCAAGCCGTACTCATGGTTGATTCAGATGTACGGTCCGCAGGTTGATGGCCGTTTGCGTGTTGGCCGTCCAGAACCCGATACCCAGTTCACGCTGCTTGAATATGTGTGCGAAAACGAAATTGTTGTCGGTGTTCTCGGGGCGGAAGATGATCCGTCGTTGAACTACATGGAACGTGCCGGTATGGAAGTGCTTGAACTAGAGCGCATCCCTAACCGTGCGAATTGTCCACTCGTTATTATTCCGCAACGCATCACGCTGGACACCCCAAGAGGCCAGTTCGATGACATGCTCGGAATGTTCTACACCCGCGCACGTTTGCAAGCGTTGACAGAAATCGCTATTGAGCGAGGCATTTTCCCAGACGAATATCTGGTTGCCCGCCCCGGTGAGAACCCTGAAATTATTGCGTTGGCTGACGGTAAGCGTGGCGAGCTGGGCATCATCAAAGGTGGCGACCTGCAAATCCAACAGGTCAACCCTGGTTACAAAACCGATATGGCTCTTGACCGTATTGAACGGCAGGAACGTTTGGAAGGTGCTATCCCAGCAGAGTTCGGTGGAGAGTCCGGCACGAACATTCGTACTGGTCGCCGTGGCGAAAACGTCCTGTCCGCCGTTGTCGATTATCGGGTGCAGGAAGCACAAGACCTATTCGCATCTTCCCTGTTGGAAGAAGACAAGGTTGCTATCGCAATCGAGAAAGCCTATTTCGGTTCGCAACCTAAATCGTTCTTCATGCCGGGACGCGCACAGTCCGGCAAAGTTGACTACACGCCGAACAAGATTTGGGAAACCGACTTCCACTACGTTTCATACTCGGCATCTGGCTCGGATGTGAACAACTTGATTATCGGTTTGGGTCAACGTATGGGTACTGGCATGATGTCAAAAGAATCTGCCCGTGAAGCCGACCCGATGATTAGCGATCCAGAACTAGAGCATGACCGCATTACCGCCGAAGGTGTTGAGGCTGCGTTGCTGGCATCAATCCAGCAGCAGGCCGCTAACCCTGACGGTCCGTATCAGCCCGCCGATTTAGCGTCGCTGGTTAAGAAAGTGATGTTGGAAAAGAAGTCGTTGTTTGATGCTGTAAACGAGGTTGATGAAGCAGCCCGTGAACGTCAAGCACAAGAAGTTCCCGCTGGCGCACCCGAGGGTATGCCCGGTTTGGCTATGCCGGGTATGGGTGCTGAGGCACCGATGGCTCCACCTCCGGGTCCAAGTGGGGGTCCGCCGATTGAGGCGTTATTGGCGCAGCTAGGAGGCTGACAATGGCTGAAAATTATTCTAACCGCACCGATTTACAAAATTCTGCGACATCCACTGCACGTTTCACTGGTCAAACTTATGGTCAAGGGGCAGCGCAGCAAGCATCACAGCAGGCAGTTCGACCGGGTACTCCACCGACAGAGCAGCAGGCGCAACAGTTGGCGAACCGTATTCGTCCGGGGGCGCGTCCGTTGGGTCGCCCGTCGGAACGCCCTAACGAACCGATTACTGCTGGCGCACCGTTTGGTGCTGGTCCGGGTCCGTTACAGGCTGGCATACGACCTCGTTTTATTCGCACTAACAGGACGATTGAACAGTTGGAGGCGTTGTATCAGGCGTATCCTCGCGATGGTATTTTAGCGTTGTTGCAGAAAGCCAGAATGATGGAAGAAGTTGATCAAATGAAGTCGCAGTCGCAAATGTTGCGTTCGCGTCAGCAGGCTTCTATGAATAATCAGTCACGTCAAAACATGGGTGATGTCCCGATGCAGAACAGGAATCCAAGTGGCGGACAATGATTTCAGCGTTGATGACGAAAATGCTTTGTACGAAGAGTTGTTGGGTTGGCAAAGCCAAAGGGCATTAGATCAACGTAACGCCGGTTTAGAGTTAGCGAACAGTGTCGATATTTTGACGACACTTCGACCTTACGGTAATCCTGACATTGTTATGTCTGTTGCTGAGGGTTTGCGGGACGGTTTGTTTACGCAAGAAGATGCGTTGCGTCAAATTGATGGTGCGGCAGAAGTTGATTACAAGTCGCAGGCACAAGAGTTGGATGATACTGCTGGTGGTACTCCTGAGTGGTTGAAGACTGCTACGCGTTGGACGTTTGCTGGGTTAGAGCTGGTTCCGCAGTTGGCGACCAACACCGCGATGCGTGCCTTCAACTACATGGGTGGTCCTGGCGAAGAAGACTGGTACACACCGGCAGATACCAGCGGCGGGTTTTTTGACGGATGGTTTGCGTCAACCGATTTCGGGGCGATGCTGTCAGGCGAAGACGCAGGCAACGGATTCTTTATCGGTGAGAAAGCATTTGAACGCCAGCAAGAAGCGGTAAAAGCCTATCGTGGCATGTATGACGGCAACGCCCTCACCTTAGGTCGAGGGTTCGCAGGAATCTTTGTAGAACCAGGCTCGCTGCCATACAACTTGATGTCCGGCACAGTTGATTTTGCTCAAGCAGTTGTAGTGCCATCGTTACCGGGTTTAGGTATTGCCGGTAAAGCCAGCGGAAAAATTGGTGACGCAGCAGGGTTCCGCCGCCTGTCAGGTTTAACGGATTTTGGTTCAAGCCGTGTCGTGTCGTCAAGAGCAAACAGGTGGTTAGACACCAGATCAGGAACTAGAACAGCAGAATATTTTGCCAAAGTAAACAGTTATGAAGAAATGGCTGACATTCTGCCGAAAGCAGATTACGCGTTACGTCAAGACCTTGTGCAAGCAACAACAGTTGACGACGTAAAAAAGATTTTACGCAACAACCTTGAAGACACTGCACCAACAACTGACGTGTTGGGTCGGATCAATGTTCCGCAAGAAAAACTTGGACTCGGTTTACGGCCAGGGTTAACAAACATTGACGACATCAAAGTTGGTGCAGGTTCCCGCCTGTATCGAGGAATGGTGAAACGCAGCTCGCGACTTGACAAAATGGGCGCACCGGTTCCGGGCAGGGAACTAAAAATTGATATTGACGCAACATTGAATCCGCTCGCTGCAAGTGTTGAAGCAACAAAAACTATTGATAATGCCCGTAACTATATGAGGCTTGTAAAAGCAAGTCGTCGTGACCGGGAAACAATTATTAGAAAAATGTCTGAGGCGTTCCGCACAGGTGACCGTGCAGCATTGAAAAAAACGATTGACGAAGATTTAACTCAGGTTGTTGCTAAAGGTATTGCCACCCAGCAATCAAAGTTGAATCCTAAAAGCTATGACTTCATTATGAAGATGTTTCAGGTGTACCGGAGAGACACCGGCGACCACGTTCTTTTAGGATTTTTAAACGGCAACGAAGCCGGTGTTGCAGCGGAAGCGTTGGATGACCTTATTGTCGCAAGCGCAAAAGGTGATCTTGTTGAAGGCGCAGCATTAAAACTTGATACTGCCCACACATCAACAGAGGCAGCAAAAATTTCTACATTCTTTCCTGATCCTCGACGTATCCGCCGTGTCACTTCACAGTTTTCTCCGCTGTGGGCGAGAATGGCTGCAAAACCAGAAGTTTATGGTGACCCGAACAAACTGGTTGTTGGCGCAACGTTTATTGCCGAAAAAATGTTCCGAACCATGTCGTTGCTGACCGGCGGTTACACAACCAGAAACTTGACGGAATCTGCGTTGAGAACATTAAACATTCCTGGTGTTAATACCGGACCGGCGCATCCGATTGATTGGCTACGCACAATGTCTCGCGCTATTTTTAAAGGCGACGTTGACGGTAACGAATTTACCCAGCACGGAGCCAAACTTGCGCGTGGAGCATTGTACGATTGGGAAAAAGCTGCTGGTGTTGCAGCGCGAGAAGTTCAACTTGATCCAGCGCAAGCAAAAATTATTGGTTTCCAAAACGGCATCTACTCGTTGACAGCTCGTGGCGCAGGACAAGAATACATTGAGGGTATCGCTACCGAAATCAGGTTGCTGGCTGGCGATGAGGTTGCTCGAAAACTTGCTGGCGGCTGGGATGTCAATGATGTTGTTGACTGGTTGAAAACGCAAGACGGAGCGGATTATCTTCGCAAGTTGGAGTCCCGTTGGAAAGGCCGCACGTTGCGTGATGCTAACGGCCAAGAGTTCCGTGGTGACGTTATTTTCCGTCGCACGTTAGAGGACGGCACAGAACAGTTTATTGATGGAAACCTCACAAAGTTTGCTGAATCAATGTACAAACGTGTGCAGGTAAAGACGGGTGGCCGTCAATCTTTGCGTGAAGTGATTGCTAACGCTGTTGAGGACGGCAAGTTTGTCGGCATGGATGGTGTTGAAAAGTATGCGTTTGCTAACGGACGTTATCTTGGTGCAGCAGTTGACGAGTTCGAACGGTTTGATTACACGGAAGATTTCTTGCAAGAAATTGGACGACTGGTTGGCACAGACGTAAACAACGAACTTCCGTCAATCGTTAAGACAGTCAAGAAACCAAAAACGATGCCGTCTGAGGCTGGTAGATCTATCAGTGAATGGGCAGACCGGACAACACGCCACTTCTTCTCGTATGTGTTCGGTAAAAAAGAAGGCATCCTCAACCGTTCACCAGTGTTCAGACAGTTGTATTACAACAAATTGGACGAGTTGATGAACGCTGGCGAGCTGAACGCCGAAGCATACTTGTATATGTACAAGAACATTACAGAAGCAGCATTGAAACAACCGCAAGAGAAACTTAGGTTGATGAAATCAATCAAACCCGACGATGCTGGCAAGTACGAATGGAACGGTTTTTTGTTGGGGCAACGGGAATGGGATATCCGTTTACGTCGAGCAGAGAAAGCCGTTGAGAAAGCTAAAAAACTTGACATTGATGATTGGGCTGCAAAATATGTCGGTTCAAAGTCTCGGTGGGAAAAAATTAAGAACGGTCGTTTCGCTGCGAATGAGCAAGGCATTTCCGGTGAGGAAGCGTCTTGGGTTGCTAAAGCGTTCGCTGCTGACGAAACCCAGAGAGCGTTCTTCAACGCTGCTGAAGCAAACAACTTTGTTGATGTTCTCCGTATCGCTGTACCGTTCGGTGCGGCATGGAAAGAATCGATGCAGTACAACTTGCGTCAGGTTGCTTTGAAACCTAATCGTCTTCGTAAAGTAGAAAATACGGTTAGATCTATTCGAGATTCCGATATTGATAATGACGGCAACGGGTTTTTCTATGAAGATCCTGTTACCGGGGAAATGATGTTTAACGTGCCGTTTGGTCGCGAGGCAGCAATTATTGCTGCTGCTTATGCTGGTGGCATTATGACTCAGACGTTGACTGGTGGCCGTGGCGGAAGGTTTGCGGTTGGCGCACTTATCGGTGGCGGTGCAGGTGTCGGTTTAACGCAGAGAGCCGATAACGCTATGGACGAACTCGGTGTGAAATGGAAGGCACCAGCAAGATCGTTTTCTCAGGTGCTGCAAGTGTTCCCCGGTTTCGGTCCAGCGGTGCAGGTTCCTGCCGCACGAATTTTGGGTAACAAACCTGAATATAAAGATGTTGTCAGTTTTATTGCGCCGTTCGGGTCATACGAGAACGTTACGGATGCTGTGACTCCTGCGTGGGCTAAAAAGTTTGCTCAAGCTATAACTGCGAATCCTGAGCGTGACCGGTGGTATGCAGATTTGTACATGGATTCTTTCCGTGCGCTGGTTGCTTCAGGTAAATATGACTGGTCAAAACCGGAAAACATGGAAGCAGCACAAAATCAGGCGCATGAAATGGCTCGCTCCCTTCTTATTTTGCGGTCGTTGGGACAGTTCACTGGTCCGTATCGACCGGAACCCGAACTTGTTGTTCCAACAGTGTATGAAGGCAAAATAAATTTGGGTGACGTACAGATTGTTGTTGATAAAAACATTGAGTCGTCTGTGTTGGCGGCAACGTTCCGGGAATTGCAACAGGAGGACTATCAGTCTGCTGTCGGAACGATGCTTCGTGCGTTTGGTCCACAAGTTTTGATGTACCTGCCAGGTATGACCCAGACAGAAATCAGAGGTTTGGAAGCGACACGCGAGTTTGATAACTGGTATCTCGATAACCGTGCTGTTTCTGACCAATTCCCTGAGGTGTACGGTTTTTTTGCTGACGCAGGAAACGAGTTTGATTTCCAAGCTTATTTGCGTCAGTTGCGGTCAGGTGAACGGAAACGGCGGTCAAGTACAGCCGATTTGCGGAGTGATGCTGAAGCAATCGTAGGTCGGGCGTTGTACATGGACACGTTAAACAGTTACGGTCCGACGATCAGCCGACAGGAACGTCTGTTTTTGCAGCAGTATCGTGCCGATCTTGAAAAACAGTATCCGGGTTTCGGTACTCAAGCGATCGACTTGAACGAGCAGCAACGGTTGATGTCAGATTTGGAGAAGATGGCTAACGATCCTCGACTAGATCAAAACGAAACTGCGTTGGCGTTGAGAGAATATTTTGATGCTCGCACGGTGGCTTTGGTTTCTGCACGGATGGAGGCCGGTTACACGGATAACCCGTTGGGCAGCACGGCTAACGCAAATCTGCGACAATATCTAAGAGATGTCGGAGGGCGACTGATGGAAAAATATCCGTCGTTCGGTCGAGTGTATTCACGTTTGTTGTTTGACGAGATTGATGAAAGATAGTTAGACATGGCACCAAAACCTAGAGAAGTTCTTGAACCGGACATTGATACGAGTCAGGCGGTGCGGGATGTTGCCGCTCAATATATTTTGGATGAGCAGGAACGAAAAGCTGAGGCGACGGCGCAGGAAGCTGAAGCAGAACGACAGCAGGAGATTATTAACAATTTGCCTGCCGGTGTCAGTGAAGAAGAATATTTGATGTTTAAATCCCGTTTACCTGACGGGTTTGAACCAGAGTTTGATGCTGCCGGAAATTTTGTTGGGGTTACAGACCCACAAGGCCAGTTTTATGCTTTGTCTGCTGACCTTCAAACACAGCAACAATATTTCCCTCCGCCACGTTTAGCAATCAACCCTATAAGTGGGGAACGTGAGGAAAACTACACTGGCGAAGGCATCGTCAATTTCAACACAAACGAATTTGAGCTAACCGACAATGACGGCAAACCTCGTTCCTACATGTATGAGGATGCCCAATACCAGTTTTACGAGTTGAGCGACAGTTTGCGTGCGAACCTGCTTGACAATCTTGAATGGCTGGGTTTGCCAGCTGACACTGCGTTGCAAGCAACAGATTCGTTCTGGCAAGTAATGAAATACGCGAACGGTATGGGCTACAACTGGCAACATGCGTTAGATAAACTTAAAACGCAAACTCCTGACCAAACAAATTTTGGTTCCAGCGCAAAATATTATGTGACCCCTCGTGTCACTGTTGCCGATACCGCTAACGAAATTGCTCGACGAACGATTGGTCGGAAGTTCACTAAGAATGAACTTGATCGTTTTGTTGCGGCTTACAATCAGGCCGAGCTGTCATATCAGCAGCAAGAATCTGGTGTCGCTACTACGCAACCTCAAATTGGTGCTGCTGCTCAACAGTACGCTGAAAATATTGCGCCTGATGAGGCTACGGGTTACAAGTATCTTCAGTTGATGGATACGTTCGCTCAGGCCGTCGGAAGGTTTGGAGGCTAAAATGTCACGCCCAATTTACTATTGGAACGGTTTTTTTAACAGTAACTACGAGTACGTTCAACAAAACGGTAACTGGTTTATGACTCCTGAGTCTGTGGCTCAGGTTGCGTATGATGCTGGTTTCCGTGGCGAGGCGTTGCTGATTGCTGTTGCTATTGCTGGCCGTGAGTCCAGTTTTTCTCCGGTTGTTCACGGTTCCGAGGCTTCTCCTGGCAGTTTGCAGGGAGATAGGGGTTTGTGGCAGATTAATCAAGGCGCGTGGGATGACGATTTGTTTGCTGCCGGAATTATTTCTGGGTACGAACAGAATCAAGGCACGGTCGATTTGTTTGATCCGCTGGTTTCTGCCCGTGCAGCTTTCTTCATTTCCAAAGGGGGTTCCAGTTGGGGTGCTTGGTCTGCTAAAGCCGGGGTCGGATACGACCCGTCAGGTTTCTATCTTGAAGGCACTAACGTCAAAAAAGCCGCAGAATACATCCGTAATGCAGGTTTAGGTGAAGAAATTGCAGGATGGAATCCGAATACGAGGCCGAAGCCTGCGTCGTCGCCACTTCCGACACCAACGTCTTATCCGGCTGGTGTAGTCACCGCCCCAGATAGTCCAGTTCCTTACTGGTTGCAAGGCGGAAAAGAGGTTGATCCAGGTTTTATCCCGCCGATACCGGATTCTTTTACTCCGGTAAGTGATCTGGCTGCACAGTATCCTGATGAATTGACGCCGGTGTTTGAACAACGAGCGGAAGATTTTTATGGCAGTTTGTTGGAAACAATTAGAACTCAGATTCCTTCTCAGCCGACTGTCCGCCAGGTTGAGCGTCCTACTGTCCCGCCAACGGTAGAACCTTCAGGCACTACAACAACGTTGCCTACTATCCGTCAGGTTGAAGGACCAGCAGGTCGTTCTGTCCCGATGCAGATAACCCCGCAAAACGTTGACCGGCCTACTGTGCGGCAAATTGAAGGCGGCGAACCCGAGGTACAGGCTATGAGCCAGACAAGTCTAAATGCGCCTGCTATTGACAAGCAGGAAGCGTTGGAACGTATTGCTGCAAACTTGCAGGATAAATACGGTGACTATTTGTTGGATCCGTCTAAAGGGATGGGTTTGACTGCCCGTGAACGGGCAATTTTGGATTCTGTTCGCAAATATCCGAATGAAGCACAAATTGATTTGTTGTCAGAAATGGCGTTGTCTAGTTGGCAGTCTGCTGCTGGTAGTCGAAGCCAGTGGACTGGTGTGACTATTCCTGGTCAGCAGAGCAACCCGATTGCGGCCATTGAAAGCGTGTTGAAAGAAATTGGCCCGATTACGTCTGCTGGGACGACTATCCGTCAGGTTGAAGGTCCTGGCGTTGAGACTGGCCCTACTCCTAATTTTTCTGATCGGTATGAGCAGTTTGTTCGAGGTCAATCAGAACTTTATACAGGAGAAGGTGCCAGCACTGCGACGGTTCCTCCAACAACTACCGTTCCTCCGGCTACTACTTCTACGACGGTTCCTCCGAATACGACGGTTCCTCCAACCACGACGGTTCCGCCAACCACGACATCCACGCCCGAAGATCCTTACGCGGCTGCTGATGCTGGTGGGGCGATGTCAGCTTACGAACAGTTCGTGCAAAGCCAATCAAAACTTTACACACCCGAATCGTCCGACCCTTACGCGGCTGCTGATGCTGGTGGGGCGATGTCAGCTTACGAACAGTTTGTTCAAGGTCAATCAAAACTTTACACACCCGCCACTGAAACTGTTACCGACGAAACCGCCGACACCCAACAAGTTCAGGTCGGGAATTGGCCGTGGGAGGAACCAGCGACAGAAGTTCCAGACGATTGGGAAACATCACTTAACGAACTGTACCCCGGCTATTGGATGATTGTAAAAAACAATCCCGAAGTAGCAGAAGTGTTCCGTCAAAGCATCGAACAGGAATGGCCTACCGACAAATTTATGGCCGCCCTGCGAAACACGACTTGGTGGCAGACAACCGAAGCAAAAGTCAGAGATTGGGATGTTGCAAGCGCACGCGACCCTGCAACCGCCGCCGCGATGGTTCAAGAACAATCCACAGCTATCGCTCAGGTAGCGTTAGATCGAGGTGTCAGACTTTCGGAAGAAACTTTGACGAGACTAGCGACAGATTCTTTGCGTATGGGCTGGTCAGAACAAATGACAATTAACGCTATCGGTATGGAAGCGGTCAAATCTGGCACGACAGGGTTGTCTCAACTTTCGCAAGGATATTACGGGCAAAGTATGCGCCGGTATGCCAGCGATTACGGTGTTTCTCTTGCGGACACTACGTTTGATTCGTTTTTGAACAAGATTGCTGTTGGCGCAGAAAATTTGAATGCGTTCCAAGATTATGTTTTGACTATCGGGAAGTCGTTGTATCCAACGTTGTCGGGACAGTTTGATGCTGGTATCACATTTGATGATGCGACTGGCGGTTACCGTCAGATTGCTGCAAACATTTTGGAACGTGACCCGGAATCTATTGACATGATTGACCCGTTGTTTGTGACGGCTGTTACATATCAGCCGGATACGACTACTGGTGAGCAACGTATGATGAATTTGGCCGAGTGGGGCGATTATTTGCGTAAGAATGAGGCGTTGGGCTACCAGTATACGACTGAGGCTAGGTCGAGGGCGTATGAGGTTTCTGACAAGTTGGCAAATATGTTTGGGAGAGTCTAATGAGCATGACCGAAACCGATCAGCAGTCGGCGTATGACATTATTCGTGAAACGTTGTCGGCCTACGGGATGGAATCTTTGACGGATTTTGTTCGTGGCATGGTGTTTGACGAGGACATTCTTGACCAAAACATTCTTGTCGGCAAAATCCGTGAGCGACCTGAATACAAAGAACGGTTTAAAGGCAACGCCGCTAGACGCGCAGCAGGGCTTAACGCCCTGTCAGAAGGCGAATATATTGCGTTAGAAAACCAGTACCGTGCTTTATTCAGGAACAGCGGCCTACCCACAGATTTCTACACCGACAAAGACACCACAGACATGCTGATCTCAAACGACGTGTCCATCTCGGAAGTAGCAGAACGAGTCAACCAGGGCTACGAAGCAGTCGCTAACGCCGACCCAGAAGTAATCGCAGAAATGCGACGGCTTTACAACATTGATGATGGCGGTTTAGCGGCATATTTTCTTGACCCAGATAAAGCAACCCCAATGCTTATTCGTCAAGCCCGTTCAGCAGAAATTGCTGGTCAAGGCGTGCAAGAAGGTTTCATGCTGCAAGTATCCACCGCTGAAGAACTTGCCCGTCAAGGCATTTCTGGTGAAGAAGCACAAGCAGGATTCCAAGCGATGTCACAGCTCGGTGAAGTGTTCCAAACCACAACCGAAGAGGCGCAGGCCGGTGAGCAGGCGTTCGGCCAAGAAGAACAAATTTCTGCCGTGTTTGGCACGACCGCAGCGGCACAACAACGTTTGCGTCAACGGGCGCGTAGTCGTCGAGCAGCGTTTGAGCAGGGCGGCGGTTTTGCTGGTCAAGGAGCAGAAATGACAGGACTCCAATAACTTATGCTATGATTGTTCCGATGCCCACGGTGGGCAGGAACCCCGCAAGGGAGACATAGCAGCGTCACTATCTGCCTCCGGGTGGTGATTGGGCAAAGGAGTGTACATATGGACAGCAACTTCGAAGAAGAGCAAGAAGGCAGAAATCCGTTACGCGATCGGATGAGGCAGCTGGAAGCAGAAAATGCTGAACTGAAAGCGCAAGCAGATGCAGCGTCTAGCGCAGCACGAGAGTTGGCGTTCGTCAAAGCAGGTATTGACCCTGAGTTGCCGATCTCCAAATATTTCGTGAAAGCGTATGACGGTGACCTTTCGGCTGACGCTATCCGTGAAGCAGGTATCGAAGCAGGACTTCTGAAAGACACGCAGGCTGAAAGCATCAGGCAGGAAGCCGGAACGTGGAATAGGACGAACCAGATTGCGGCAGGTTCCGATGCGGAACCTCCTGTCGATTTTGTTCAACGCAT
>Ga0222715_10004277_pt1 | contig 12456 bp, 14 predicted proteins | sample C33_9DmetaG_FD_165056 | JGI IMG/M metagenome (GOLD analysis project Ga0222715, IMG submission 165056) | Estuarine water microbial communities from San Francisco Bay, California, United States - C33_9D | ecosystem: Environmental > Aquatic > Marine > Unclassified | place: USA: California...
ATGGGGTTATTACGTATATGGTTTATCTGGAAAAGTTGAAAATGTTGTCAAAGGTAACTACTGATGTTGTTTTGGAAGAACACAGCAGACAACAGTTCAAACTCTATTATTTTGGAGATGAGCATAATACAAAAAAAAAGGTGCGTCTAAAATTACTCTAATTCATTATTGGTGGTTATTGCTTCAATATGTTAAATGTCATCAATGTCAATCTCGTCGTCTTCGTCTATATTGATGTCTTCCAATTTATCTGCAATGGTGTGTTTTTCTGTAGGCATATTTAACGGTTCATACTCAATTGTATCGTCCTCTGTGCTTTTTACAAAATCAATTCCATCGTCTTCTCCGTATTCATCGGTTTCTACCTTGTGTTTTCCATTACATACAAATAAGAGGTCTGCTGTTTTGTAGGGTGACTCCCACTCTCGTAGTCCGACTATAACAATGCCGTTCGTTTCAATTCTATTCCGCGACTTGTTGCGACCCTTGAACTTTCCGCGTATAGTGCATACAAGTCCGGTGTGTTTTCCATTAATGCTATTCACGAGAATCATACCGTTGCCTATAATTTTATCTACATATCCTTCTACTTCCAAAGGGGAAGTAATCTTATAATCTCGCTGAACAAAATTCGCTCCTTTGCTCGCCTGTTTCTTATGTCCTTTTCCTCCTGTTGTGTTTTTGGGCATTTTAGACGAATGTGGTTGTGTTATAATATATAATAAACAAAAAATATTATTTCAATTTTTATGTAGGTGGTGTTGTGTATATAGTTTAGATTATTTATATATAATAATTCAATCATCCCTTCTCATGTAAATCGTGTTAAAAAATTCGGTGGTGTAATAATAAAGTTTCTAGGTGCGATAATGCGTTAGTCCGTGCTATGAGTGTGTCGTGAGACCATCTTCAAGGTCCAAAGGGTTTATTATCACCAAATATAATCTCATCCATCATATAGTCGGTGTAAGTCATTGATATATCGTCCATAATCATCATAATCATCATCATCATCATCATCATCATCATCAGGTATTCTATCATTATAGTAATGGTAAATGCGTTCATCTCGCACCTCGTCTGCAGTCATTCCCTCAGGAATATCTTCTGGAAATATATGGTCAGTAAACGCATATAAGTGTTGCGCTAACTTAGTTTTCAACCCTTTACCCTCGCGCATTTTGGCGGCGCGGCGCTTACAGAACTTGTTATCGGGGGGCGGACATTTCCTCGGTAGTTGGTATAGTGTGATTAATAAGTGTAGGGTGTATGTTGTCTTGAATATTATTATATAAAGAAAACAATTTTTATAAAACTTGGCATTTAGTTAGAACGTATTTATTCTAATTTTCTATTAGAATAAATAGATATATAGATAATATTATAACAAGAATATTATAAATATGATTTTACCTGATTATGAAAAATCAGTAATGGTTAAAGATTTGAGTTTTAAGTATTCGAATGTAAGTCCATTAGATAAGAGAGACAATCAAATTATTATTAATAATGTATCTTTTGAACTAAAAAAAGGAAGCAGATGCCTCTTAATAGGAGCAAATGGTTCAGGCAAGTCAACTCTTATGAAAATACTTTCTGGTCGTCATTTAACAAAAAACCCGCAAAATATAAGAGTATGTGGATTAGACCCATATAGTGATTGCAGGATGAATTTTCATAGGTCTTATCTTGATTGTAATTGGGGATTAATGTCAGTATCATTTACTGGTTCGGGTATACCGATGTGTGCTGATATTCCAGTATACGGAATGATGGAAAAACTCCAATCTGAATATCCAGAGAGGCGCGATGAAATCGTAAAAATATTACGTATAGATTTGAATTGGAGAATGAATTGCTTGAGTGATGGTCAGAGACGGCGTGTTCAATTATTACTTGGATTGGTAAGACCATTTGAGATACTTCTTATGGATGAAATTACTACATCACTTGATGTAATTGTGAGACAAGACTTGTTACGGTGGTTAGAAAAAGAAAGTAAAACCCGTGGTTGTACCATTATATATGCTACCCACATATTTGATGGTTTAGACGATTGGGCGTCGGATATGTTATATCTAAAAAATGATGGAACAATAGGATATTCTGGAAAATTAACCGGTCTGGATTATTATGTAAATTTAAAAAAGAGGAACCACCCAGCAAAGATGTTGGCGGTTGCTGAATATTGGTTACGCGCTGAGGTAGATAAATTGGAAACGGAAGCGGGTCTTATTGATTTGTGCGACCCGAGAGATAGACAGGGTGGATATGCAAGTGGTAGAATGCCAATCCATTAGCTAATATAAAAAAGAACAAGAAAAAAAGGGGTGTAGTGTAGCCTGCGAGAGAGATAAATAGTGTAAGTGTAAGTGAAAGAGTGCGATAAAATTAGTAAGCGTGGTTGTCATTGTCAAGAAGCATAGTTTGGTTGTTAGGAAGCGAAATGCGCTTAAGGGAGTGACAAAAGATAGGTTTGTGAGAAACGATGTCGTAAAGCGAAAGGTCGTTAGGGTTGAGAAGACACTTGAATCCATCATTGAAGGTGAAGTGTTCAACATCAAGTTCCTCTTCCTCTTCCTCTACAAGGTCTTCGTTCGTAGCACAACAACAATTGGGGTAATAGTTGTTGGTCTTGGGATCGCGATGACCATAGTCACCGTCCAGACCAGTCTCGCAACCCAGACAATAATCAACAATCTCTTCCTCGACAAACTCTTGGTCCTCGGCAAACTCTTGGTCCCCGACAACAGTGTCAGCATCTATAACCTTGGTCTTGGAGTCTGCGGGAGCATCGGTAACCTTGGAGTCTGCGTCAGCATCGGTCGTCTTGGTCTTGGAGTCTGCGGGAGCATCGGTCGTCTTGGTCTTGGAGTCTGCGGGAGCATCGGTCGTCTTGTTGTCACTCTTCTTCCTGGTATACTTCCTCTTGGGTTTGCAAGGAACAGAAGGTTCAGTAGAGGTGAGCGCGGCTTCAACAATGCGAGACACCAGGTCGTCCTTGTCGTCATTTACCTTGACCTTCTTCTCCTTGACCTCCTTGACCTTCTTCTCCTTCTTTACCTTGGGAGGTTTATGGTGGTCCTTAATCATCTTCTTGAGGTCCTTGGAAAGCATCTTGAAGTCGTTCTCAAATGACTCATACAAAGCGGTCTGGTCGGTGACGGAAGCAAATGGTTTGAGGTAATCACCCAGTGCCTGATTGTAGACATCCTCTGTAATGACTGAGTCCTCTTTGAGACGCAGAAGGTTCCAATACCCAAAGACCATACTCTTGAAGAACTTGGCAGGCAGGTTCTCCTTCTTCTCCTTCTTCTCCTTCGTCTCCTTCGTTCCCTCAACTTGGGTAATGGGTTTCAAAATCTCATCTCCGGTGAGTAGAGGAGAAACAGTAGTAGCAATAGAAGACATGTTCGTTTTATTAACGTGTGTGTGTGTGAATACTGTCTTTAATGTTTTTATAAAAAGTAATCAATTTTTATAAAAAGTTTGTGTTTTTATGTTTTTTTATAAAAGCTTATATGTGTAACCGAAGGGTGATTATCCTACTCATTTCCGGATAAGACTATACCATACCAAGGTTCTCTACTTTGAAAAAAGATTTCATTTATAATTTGTATTTTGTATTTTGTAGTTTGTCATACACCGTATGTTATTTGGTTCCATCCTATGATATATATATGAAGTCGGTGTTTATCGGTTTAAAATGGGACACCCTTCGGGTGTCTTGTTTCAAATTATAACTGGAATCTGACCGTTGCAAAATTAAAATGTTCCATTTTAATTCTTCGTCGGTTTAAATAGAATAAAAGGCTAAATAAGAAGCAAATGATAACCATGCGACTAAGGGAAGTAATAAATAAGAAGATTTTTGATTGAATTTATGAAAAATTAAAAAAATACTAAACAAAATAGTAGTTAAAATATTCAAAAAAGCATATAGTCGGTTAGTAGCATAAAAAAACGCCCAACTGGAGAGAAGTAGTGTTAATGTAAAATAATAATAAGACATCTTAGGTCTTAAAGTCCAAGAATATCCAATGAATAATAATAATATAGGCCATACAACACCAAATACCCAACCAGGTGGTCGTAGAGGAATATCTTTACTGGATTGTTCGCTTATCGGGAAAAATGTGCCAGATAAATAAACGCAAATCATGGGTAAAAATAAATATATGTAATTCATTATATATTATACAAAATATTTAATTTACACACTTGAAGAATAAAAAAAAGAAGAGGTATAAGATGAAAGGTTATTAGTTATTATAGTTATAAAAAATAAATAATCGCATAGTTCTTTATTTTGGAGAACCCGACGTGTTTTTAAAAAAACACGCGATTATTGCTGTTTATATTCAAGGTTCTCTACTTTGAAAATAAATTCTAATAATAAAAAAAATAAAAGTGTTCTTGGTAGAAACACGATGACAGGGTTCCATCCTATGGTGACGTTTTTAAAGTAAGTGTATTTAGATTGTCTGTTACAATAGCATTATCAGCAATTTTGGAAGCAATCTTACTGAAAGATGTTTCGCACAGAGCGGTAGGTATCAAATTACGCTGTCTTTGTATTGTATCGGCTTGTTCTTTATTTTGGAGAACCAATAAATCCATAATTTCCTTATTTTGTGTAATAATATCCATCATCGTCGGTTTTTCTTCTGGGTTCTCAACAATGACTATAGAATTTAGAATGAGAGAACAATAGAAGAATCCAAATAGAGGTTTCTGTGATTATTCTATTATTCCCGAATTCTTTGTTATATTTTCCATTACTTTACCGAACGCCTTTTCACGCGGAGCGGTAGGTATCAAATTACGCTGTATAACTAGACATTTCTTAGAAAAATCCGACTCCATATCAGCAAATTCTTCTGCTTGAATAACCTTCTCGTCTATAAGAGTTTTCATGGTTCTCCTTGTTACTTCTTGAATACCTTTTAAGAGTATATCTTGAGAACCTTCTTTATCCCATTCGTCATTTTCGGTGGTTGGACAACTGTAAAAATTGATTCGCTACTGGGAAAGATACTGATCACTCACAAACAACTCTAACCTATCATCCCCACTCACAATGCCCCGCCAACATCGCCGTCGTCTTACTCTTGAGGAAGAGACCGCAGCAACCTGTAGGCTCTGTATCAATCGCGCCAGAAAGATGCGCGAGAATGGACAAGTCAGTACGGAACGCGCCTACTTCTTGTGGACTTATCACGACCATATCTTCCCTGAAGATATCCCAGAGGGAATGACCGCACACGACGTGCGCGAAGAACGAATTGAAGACTACGAATCTTATGAAGAATATAGGTTAAATGATGCGCTTGCGACCCTCTATGATGATGAAGATGAATTCTTCTGGGATTAGTAAGTGTTTCGTCCAATAAAAACATCGTGGGTGAATAGACGATGTTTTTATTTCATGTTCTCATCCAACCACTCCACCCAACTCCACATACTGCCGGAACCATTCCTCGGCAACCGCACGCAAGAACAGATCATCTGTCGCATGGTCGGTCATTTTCTTTAATATACAGGGTCTTTCGTTTCTTATCAGTACAATGAATGGGTCTTTTATTAGTGCCTAATTCTTTTAAATTCTCAATAAAAAGCTTAGAAATCCCTTTAACATATCCACATTCTGCTTGGTTCTCTATATCTTCAAAAGAAACTTGGATTTGTTTTATGAAATCCGAAAAGTTGAGTGCGTCTTTACAATCCTCGTTTAAAAAGACTTGTAAGTTGAATTGATTGTTGGTGTTTGTTGTATTGTTATTACCAATCTTTGGAATAAGTTCCCGTATTGTATCGGCTTGTTCTTTATGCTGTCTTTGTATTGTATCTGCTTGTTCTTTAATAATGGCGGCTTGTTCTTTATTTTGTGCAACCAACAAGTCCATAATCTCCTTATTTTGTGTAATAAAGTCCATCATCGTCGGTTTTTCTTCTGGGTTCTCAACAATGACTATAGAATTTAGAATGAGAGGACAAGTCTTTTTATGCCTATCCAGACCTTGTCTGTAAGCGTAACTTCTACCACAAGCGCAAATGTGTGGTGTGGCGTTTTTGGCGTTTTTTACGTCACCATTCAGCACCATTTTGTGTTTAGCAGTCATTGAATGTCTATCATAACCGGATTTTTTAGAGCATTTAAAGTTACATTTTTTACATATAAATTTTCCGGCGTTTTTGGCGTTTTTTGTAGCATCATTTTTCATCCTAAATAATGGTGACAAATAAAACGCCAAAATAAAACGCAAATAAAAATAAAAAAAGTTATGCATACAAATAATTCCAAATAAAACACGTTTTAAAGCATAATGCAGTAAATTGAAAATCCCGTTTTTCCGCTGAAAAAGTATTCTAAGAAAAATAAAAAATGGACAATTATAAATGTCCACTTTTCCGAAAATCATAGAAGAATCCAAATCGAGGTTTTCTGAGATTATACATTTAGAGTGTTTTCTATGAATTTATGAAATGTTTTCTTCAAGGTTCTCCCAATCGTATATTTTCCAACAAGTATATTACGTGGTGTTTCCAGATTTTGTTAGAAACGTGTGTGTTTAAGCGAGATTTTGTAAATAATTTATAAAAATTGATTTAAAGAAGAACCACTATATAGTTTGTAGAGTGGCGAGAATAACAAGAGTTCATCGCCAAGGAAAGGGCGGTGCGGTGGAAACCGGCAGAGTTCCCGAGCGGTCAAAGGGGAGGCACTTAAGATGCCTTGCGTATGCTTCGCGAGTTCGAATCTCGCCTCTGTCAAAGAGTGGTGGTGCACTTAAAAACCCAAAATAAACCCGGTTAGCTCAGTAGGTAGAGCGCACGACTTTTAATCGTGTGGTCATGGGTTCAATTCCCATACTGGGTGTTAGCCCCCTGTGAGTCAGTGAGGTCGTCGGTGATTCAATGCAGCAAAAAAACATTTAAAAGTGTAGTGTCGTCAGCTGGCGATGCGAAGAGACCTTATCTTCTTAAGGGGTGAGAGAAGGTTTCTAATGTGTCAATAGAGTGTGGGTCACTGAAAAAACCATCCAAGGTTCTATAGCTCAGTTGGATCAGAGCATCTGGCTGTTAACCAGAAGGTCGCAGGTTCGAACCCTGCTAGAACCGAACGGAGGGGGGTGTACACGGAAAGAGTGAGAGTATGCCTCACCCCGTTTTGTAGCATTCCCAAGAGTGTAAGGTCACTATAAAAACTATCCAACTTGGTTAGCTCAGTAATAAGGTAGAGCGTGCGATATCGAGCGCAAGGTCGTGGGTTCAAATCCCACACCAAGTACCAGGAGGAAAGCCGCGAAGGGAGGGGTGGAGGAGGTTTGCCTATTGCAGATCGCGCATTCCCCTGACGGCAGAGTGTGGTGCACTGAAAAAACCATCAAGCTCTTTTAGTGTAGGGGTCATCACGTCCGGTTTTGATTCGGTCAACCTAGGTTCGAGTCCTAGAAGGAGCATAAGGGAGTTCAGGGAGAAGGGTCTTATAAGACCAGAGTGGTGGTGCACTAAAAACCCAATATCCGACATGATGTAGGTGGTTAGCATATCTGCTTTTCACGCAGGACACCCGGGTTCGAGTCCCGGTGTTGGAATTGGAGGGAGCGATTGAAGTTTCATTGTGTAAATTTCGGTGTGTTCAACAAGAGTGGTGAGGCACTTTAACACTTTTTGCTCCTGTGGCGCAATTGGACAGCGCGTTCGACTTCTAATCGAAAGGTTGCAAGTTCGAGTCTTGCCTGGAGTGTGGGAGGGTAAAGGTTAGACTGGATACAGCAAACACAAAATGACGTGAATTTTTGCTTCGCGGCAACCGGTTCCTGACATCCCGGTCGTTTAATTACGAAAAAAAGTCAGGAAACCAGTCAGATTAACTTTTTTCGTGGTCTTGGTTTGGAGTAAGGTCCCATAGCTCAGCAGGTAGAGCGAACGACTGTTAATCGTTAAGTCGACGGTTCGAGTCCGTCTGGGACCGGGGTGGGGTAGTGGGAAAGGGTAGTGGGAAAGGGTAGTGGGAAAGGGTAGTGGGAAAGGGTAGTAGGAAAGGGTAGTGAGCGAGAGAACATAATAATACTTTTTTAACCTGGAGTAGCTCAGTTGGTAGAGCGATCGACTGTAGAGGTTTTCATATATCGATCGGTCATCGGTTCGATTCCGGTCTCCGGGATAGTATATATATTCATTTGGAATATATATATGCTCGTGTTCCCGAGTGGTCAAAGGGGACAGACTCAAGTTCTGTTGCGTATGCTTCGCGAGTTCGAATCTCGCCGCGAGTATTTTTATTAGCAAAAATTCAAATACTTTTCAATATAAACTAAAAAATCGTTATCCTACTCATTTACGGATAACTATTTTTTCAAGGTTCTCTAAGAAGTAAATAAAAAGTATGATGTATGTACGAAAGGTAGTGTATGCGTGTTTTGTTAGGAAGATTGCTCGGTTGCTCGGTTAGCAATGTAGATATATATATGTTCGTGTAGTCTCGCTTCCTAACAACATATTAATTATGAAAGCGATAACCGATATGAAGAAAACACGTGAATTATATTATAAAACAATGTCGTTTAATATTGTGGAATTGATCGAGAGCAATCCTATAGTGCGATTGACGGATACCTATCAGAGTAAACTGATTACAAAAATACAATCTGAATTTTCAAGCGAACAACAAATATTATTTGTAGCGAGTTTCTATTCGTTTTTGAACTATGATCAAAAGAAAGACTTTATTATTGATCTTGATGATGTATGGAAGTGGGTGGGGTTTAAACAAAAAGTAAAGGCAAAGGTGTTACTGGAAAAACATTTTATGGTTGATCGTGATTACATAAAATCGCTTTCCCAACCGGGAAGGCGATCTACTCACGTGAAAGGTGGTCAGAATAAAGAGGTAATTATGCTAACATTGAGAGCGTTTAAGTTATTCTGTTTAAAAGCAGGAACGAAAAAGGCAGAGGACATACATGAATATTATATAAAACTGGAAGAATTACTACAAGAGGTTCTCAATGAAGAAAGTAATGAACTTAAATTACAACTGGAGAACAACAAAATTCAACTACAAACAGCAAACCATGACAAAGACCTAATACGAGAGAAGACTATACTGGAACAATTTCCGAATAATACGCAATGTGTATATTATGGTACAATCGATAACACAAATGACGACAATGAAAAACTGGTAAAATTTGGAAACTCTAACAGTCTGAGACGCCGCATAGCACAACATAAAGATAATTATTCAAACTTCAAACTGGTCAATGCGTTTAAAGTGGAGAACAAACTCCAAATAGAAAATGCTATAAAGAATAACCCCATTTTCAAAGAGCGACATCGTGTTCTTCATGTAAATGATAAAAAGTCAATAGAAATAATAAATGTAGATGGACTTACATTTGATGACTTGGATGTGATTATAAAGGAAATTATAACTAGTATTGAATATAGTCCTGAAAATTACAAAAGAATTTTAGACGAAAACGCATTTCTTCGGCAAAAATTTTCCGATAAAAATATTATAAATAGTGTGGATAAATCTATTTATTTAACAAATGAAAATGAAAAACTCAAAATGGATAATATTAGACTTATGCGAAAATGTTGCCGATTGGCTAACAAAAATAATATTGAAATGAATGACATAATAGAACCGCAAGTTTCAACCAAAGATGTTGAAAATTATGGTAAAATCGCACATTCACTGAAGAAAATATACAAGAATTCTGAAGGATTTTATAATATAGATAGTAAATCATATCCTAAATTATTTGGGACACGACAAGAGGTATGGGATGAAACTGCTTATAAAACTACGGGTTGTCTAATCAAAAGCGAACTTACAATTAACAAAAAGGGGAAAATAATATCAATAAAAAAATCCGTGCAAGAAACCGTATTCAATCGTTTAAACCGTTGAAGAATTAAAATGGAACATTTTAATTTTGCAACGGACAGATTCCAGTTATAATTTGAAACAAGACACCCAAAGGGTGTCCCATTTTAAATCTTCACTGGTATAAACCGCTGCTAAATGCGTTTATCTAAGTTGTAATGTGTAATAATAATACTTTTAATCATGTTCAATTGTCATCATCGGATTTCAACCTACGGAGCATGAACTGTCACGGGAGGAAAGAGCTCGGGAGGAAAGAGCTCGGGAGGAAAGAGCTCGTGTAGCCTTTCCTTGATCATCCTCCGCTCCTCGTCACTCCAAACCTCCACCTCCTCCTCTTCCTCCTCGGGGTCATCGGTAAGACTTGGATTATAATGATAGAATACCAGAAACTCTTCCCACGTGTCAAACCAGTGCTCAACCCCATAAGTATCATAAAAGACGAAGTTTTTGAACTTACGTCTAATATTATGGTCAAAAGAAAGGCGGATAACCATCTCATTTGCGATGTCATTCTCGGTAATATTATAACCGGCATAGATACCAAAGCAGGTTCCGCCATACGCTCTGAAGGTGAGTGAATTATCAGGAATATTGGCGTTGTAAATGAGCGTTTTGTGAGGATGGTGTCCTTTGCATATGATTCCGTCATAGGTGCCGATAAAATTTAACGTCTCTGTTGCATGGTCAGGGAGACTAGCATTAAAGTGATACCAGATAATGATATCGCGTTCCTCATTTATGAAACGAACACGCGTAGGACCCTCTCCCAATCTGGTATAAGTGGGTCCAAGAAGTCTTGTATCTTGTATATAGTTTTTATCCTCAATAGAGCACAAGAAATCAAGTTCGTGATAGTTAGAAAGTACATCCATTGCAAAACTGGGACGAGCGAACCCATTAGGGGTAGTCCCGTCGGGAACACCATCGTTGGGTATTTCTGTTCTGTGCGCTCCTTTATACTGCCATTCCGTTGCACCCCCGCTTGGGTAATATTCGCGATTACCGAGCTCGCTGTGAGGTTGACCATCAACGCAGTGGATAGTTGTCCCGTTACACCACTCGGCACGGAACGGATACGTGTCAGCGCCTGCGCCGATATATACATGGGTAGGACGACGAACGGACAGTGACTGTGTAGTAATCTTTCCATTACGAAGTTGCATAGTAGATTGTTTTGGGGGTTATAGTATTTACTTGGATGCTAAAAAAGTAATCAATTTTTATAAAACGTTGTGTGTTTTATGTTTATCAAGTGGTCTTGGTTGGTGTTACTCACTTCTCGTTATCCTACTCATTTCCGGATATCTATGGTTCTAAGAAACCAGGGAATACCGTGGATATGATTCGTCAAGGATTTATATAGTTAATATTAGAGTATAGAGACGCCGGAGGCGTCGGGTGTCGGGGGCATCAAAGACAAAAAAAGGATAAACACCAAAACCCAGGTTCCTCCAAGCAACCAATCGTGTCACCTCTCACACACCTTCAATCTAAAAAATAAGAGTGTCACGAAGACCAATACCAAAGCAAACATATAAATAGTTTTTATAACTAACATAACGAAGACAAAAACACCAAAAATAATAGAAAACAACAACCAAGGTTCTCTAATAAACAATCTAAAACAATAATATTATTATTAATAATAATGTTTGTATATCTATTGATGTGTACGGATAATGCGACATACGTGGGAGCGACAGTCGACCTAAATCGGAGACTCCGACAACATAACGGCGAAATAAAAGGCGGAGCCCACGCAACAACATCAAAGGTGAAAAAGGGAAAAACATGGAAGCGCGTCTGTCACGTATCGGGTTTCCCAGATTGGACGGCAACACTCCAATTTGAATGGCGCTGGAAGCAAATAACCCGTAAATTAGATAAAAAACTGTTCCCATTAGAGCGAAGGATGAAAGCGCTCCACCAACTCTTATGTTTGGAACAACCAACAACAAAATCAATAAAATACACGGAATGGGAAGAGCAGCCCATGGTTCATATAGAGAATAACATAGACCAATGTTCCCTATATATTCAGGAGGACGAAGAAAATCCATATAAGGTTGTATAATTACCAACCAGAGTCATCAATACCTGCTGCTTCGTTATAATCCCAAGTTTTGATACCCCGGTCATATTTATTTTTAATACCTTTAGCGGATTGGTCACATTTCGTGTTAAGATATTCGAGAATACCATAATATGAATTAGTATGAAGAGAAGTGATACAATATTTAGATTCAGTATCCTGATGCCAATAATCCCCTTTATAGTGAAATACAATATTTATAGCGGTTCCTTCGGCAGGGTCTACACTAGGATAAAATCCATCACCCATAGTGGTTTCATAAGGATCGTGATAAAGGGTAATTTCAGAGCTGTTCATGTTGATAATAATTCTTCTAATAATTTTATAAAAAGATTTCAATTTTTATAAAACGTGAATAGTTATATAAAACGTGAATAGTTATATAAAACGTGAATAGTTATATAAAACGTGAATAGTTATATAAAACGTGAATAGTTATATAAAACGTGAATAGTTATAT
>Ga0222715_10004278_pt1 | contig 12454 bp, 7 predicted proteins | sample C33_9DmetaG_FD_165056 | JGI IMG/M metagenome (GOLD analysis project Ga0222715, IMG submission 165056) | Estuarine water microbial communities from San Francisco Bay, California, United States - C33_9D | ecosystem: Environmental > Aquatic > Marine > Unclassified | place: USA: California...
CAGCGAACTTAAAAGCGGCCGCCATTTCAGTGAATCCGTTTACCCCTTGTTCTCTGAGGATTGCGACACGTGGTCGTTTCCCTGATCGTTTATTATTTATTTTCTTCCTTGAGATGAGATCGATACTTTTTTTGACACTTATGCCGGGATCGGTGAGGTCAAGTATACTCTGCAATTCTTCGTTTGCAGTTCTTGGATTATCTCGTATGGATTGCATTGCATGCGTAGTTAAGCTGAATGAGCGTAATAGACTTTGTAGTGAATTTTTGAGAATTACTTTGCCGTCAGAAAATATTGTGATGTCATTCTTCTCACTCTGAGTAGCAACAACATGGATATGCTTGTTTAGACTTGCATATTGTGAAAAATAGTCTAGGACAAAATGTTTATTAGCTTTTTTTATTTGTATAACTGCGCCTAATTCCTCTGAGAACAGACATCTCATCGGATTTTCTATTTTCGGAAGATTGATATCAAGACCACAACGGCTTGCGAATGCCATTTCTAGAAGCGTTATGATGAGCCCGCCGTCCGATCTGTCATGATAAGCTTGTAAATGGCCATTTTCGTTTAAAAGTTGTATCGCTGTAAAAAAATCTTTGATAGCTTGCGGATCGTCTGCATCAGGACACTCGCCAAAATCTTGATTTTTAGTTTGAGCAAGGATTGAAGCTCCGAGACGGTTCTTACCTTTACCTAGGTCAATCAAAATAAGTACTGATTCACTTTCAGTATCTAGTTTGGGGGTTAAACTTTTATTTACATCGATTACGGGTGCGAAGGCCGAAACTATCAACGACAATGGTGAAATATTCTCGTGAATCGTTTCCCGGTCTTGCCAATTAGACTTCATTGCCATGGAGTCTTTACCTACTGGTATATTGATCCCTAACGCGGGACAGAACTCCATTCCTACTGACTGAACGGCCTCGTAAAGATTATTGGTCTCATCCAGACTGCCTTCGGCACACATCCAGTTTGCAGAAAGTACAACGTCAGAGAGATTCATAATACGGGCAGCTGCAATATTAGTTATCGACTCGCCAACCGCCATACGGGCAGACGACCCGGCGCTCAGAATAGCGACCGGTGCTCGCTCTCCTATAGCCATGGCTTCGCCCACGATATTATTGAAACCAGCTGCAGTAACTGCACAGTCTGCTACAGGGACCTGCCACGGACCTACCATTTGATCTCGCACCGTCAGACCGCCTACCGTTCGGTCGCCTATAGTTATTAGAAAGCGTTTATCCCCCACAGTTGGAAAGCGTAAAACTTCGTGTAACGATTCTTCTAGATCAAAACCATTTGAAAAAGTTTTAGACCACTTTGATGGTATCTTGGGTTCAAAATCTCTAATCAATTTTGGAGGACTGCCAAATAAGAGTTCCATAGGTATATCGATTGGGTTAGTACCCAGTAGAGAGTCCTTCAAAATCAATTGTCTTTCTTCTGTTACCAGTCCTATGACCGCGAATGGACACCTTTCTCGCAGACAAATATTTTCAAAGCTTTCCAATTCCTCGTCTGAAATCGCTAGTACATAACGTTCCTGCGACTCGTTACACCATAGCTCCAACGGTGATAGGCCACTCTCCGCACTCGGTATTTTCCTTAGTTCAATTACCCCACCCCGATCACTATCATTTAATAGTTCGGGTACGGCGTTAGATAGCCCACCTGCTCCAACATCGTGAATCATTTGTATTGGGTTTTGTTCGTTGTTGGAGTAACAGACGTCGATGACTTGCTGGCACCGCCGTTGCATTTCTGCATTACCCCTTTGTACGGAAGCAAACTCTAATTGTTGATCAATGGCGCCAGCATCGACGGACGAAGCAGCTCCACCTCCTAGACCGATGAGCATGGCCGGTCCACCTAGAACTATTACTTTACTCCCAATTTTTATTTTTAATTTTTGAATATCTTTTTCTCTGATGCTTCCTAAGCCTCCTGCAAGCATTATGGGTTTATCAAATCCCCTTGTTAGGGTGTCACTGACATTTTGCTCGAAGCTTCGAAAGTAGCCGCATAATGCTGGTCGACCGAATTCATTATTAAATGTTGCTGCTCCAATTGGTCCTTCAAGCATAATATCTAGCGCGCTTGCCAAACGCGGATTTAAAGGTCTCTTGGTTTCCCAGGGCGCACCAAAATTGGGTATGCGTAGATGGGAAACGGAAAATCCTGTAAGTCCTGCTTTTGGTCTCGCGCCACGACCGGTCGCACCTTCGTCACGAATTTCGCCTCCAGAACCAGTGGCTGCACCTGGGAAGGGTGAAATCGCGGTAGGGTGATTATGCGTCTCTACTTTGAGGACAATGTGTACCTCTTCTTCTATATTCTCGTAACATTTATTCACCGAGTTGATTAGCATACGATCCCCGCTGTAACCCCTAGTTACGGCAGCGTTGTCACTGTAGGCAGATAGGACCCCATTAGGATGCTTTTTATGAGTATTGCGTATCATATCAAACAAACTAAGATCGTCGATCGCGTCTTTTCCTATCCAGCTGGCATTAAAAATTTTATGTCTACAGTGTTCGGAGTTTGCTTGGGCAAACATCATGAGCTCGACATCTGTCGGATCACGATTGAGGCTCTTATATGCGTCGATGAGGTAGGTAATTTCTTTTTCGTTGAGCGCGAGGCCCATAGTTCGATTAGCTTCATGAAGAAGCTGGTTATCATCAGAACTACGGATCGATTGCAATTTTCGTGGTCTTTCGCGAACTCGGGGTTTTGTTAATTCGTCCACAGAGAATGAGAGAGACTCTGTCATTTTATCGTAAAAGACACTAGCAATTTGCTCTATCTCAACATTGTTAAGTTCACCTAAATACCAAACGGTTAAACGTTCTATATGCAAAACTTTATCAAGGCCACAATTCTTGCATATGTCGAGAGCTTTGCTGGACCATGGTGATATAGTGCCGATTCGTGGTCTGACCGCGAAAGTCATTTGATTTAATTTTTCCGCACTGATGATAGCGACTGAATCCGTTAGTTGACTTAGTCGCGAAAGCTCGCCATCAGTCATTGTACTTTCGTTGTCTGTCTCGACTAGGTACGCAAAGGTACTCCGAACTTTTCTTCGCTCATTTTCCGAAATATCAATAGTTTTCAGAAGCTTTTCCAACGCAAAATCGGAATGTGCTCGGTTGCCTTGTAGAAGTAGCATTTACTAACGACTCTCTATTTAAACTTTTTTTGCCAAAAATTCAGCCAAACCTAGGTATATTGAAGGCTTAAGACTTTTAAGTTTCTCTTTTTCCTCTATTGGTATGGGTAAGGTTCCGATAAATTCGTGCAGTATCTGCTTATCTATTTTTTGGCCTCGAGAGAATTCCTTTAACTGTTCATAGGCATTTTCTATGCCAAAGCCTCTCATCGTAGTTTGTATCGGTTCAGCAAGTACTTCCCATGCATTTTCTAAATCACGCTCCAAATTAGAAGCATTTATTTCTAACTTATTTAGACCTTTTATAAGTGATTGAAGAGCGATTAGACAGTAGCCTAATCCACTTCCCATATTTCGTAGAACTGTCGAATCAGTCAGATCCCGTTGCAAGCGGGAAACAGGTAGTTTTTGTGCGAAGTGCTGCAGTAAGGCGCATGATACTCCTAAATTTCCTTCAGCGTTTTCAAAATCAATGGGATTAATTTTGTGAGGCATTGTAGAGGAACCTACCTCATTATCGATTTTTTTTTGATCGAAGTATCCGACAGACACGTAGCTCCAAACATCTCGACTTAAATCTAATAAATAGTATTGATTTGACACAACGCGTAACAGTACTCGGCAATACAGTCATGGGGCTCGATTTGTGTTGTATAAGCATTAAAACCCAATCCAATTTTAGCTACTAATTGCTTGGCTACCTCTTGCCAGTTAACTTCAGGCGCAGCCACTAGGTGTGCATTATAATTTCCGACTGCTCCATTTATCTTGCCCTTAAGTTCGACATGCAACCATCTAGACAATTGGTTTTCTAGTCTTGCGACAAAGTTGCTTAGCTCTTTCCCCATTGTAGTAGGGCTTGCCGTTTGGCCATGTGTTCGAGACAACATCGGTTGCGCACTCAATTGATGGGATTGGTCCCGCAGAATTTTAATAACTTCAATAATTTTTGGCACCATAATTTGAGAACGGGCTTCATCCAGCATCAGACTATAGGCGAGATTGTTTATATCTTCGGACGTGCAAGCAAAGTGGATGAAAGGTATCGCACCTTTTAATTTGGGGTCTGAGGAAAATTTTTCATTTAGATAATATTCTACGGCTTTAACATCATGGTTTGTGACAGCTTCGATGTTTTTAACTTTTTGCGCTTCGTCGACATTGAAGTTTTCCAAAATAGTGTCAAGCTTTGTGTACGTTTCGGCCGAAAACTCTGTTAATAGAGTAAAACTGTCCTCTCTTGACAAGAGTTTTAGCCATTCGACTTCCACCAAGAGTCTGTAGCGTATAAGACCATACTCACTCATATAGCTTTTAAGTTCTGAGGTTTTATCAGAGTACCTTCCATCGAGTGGCGATAGAGCAGTTAATTTGCCATTTTCCATTTGACTTCCTCAGTTTCATTTTAAGGGCAAGGGTTCGGTATTTTTAGATGTATTTTTTCTATCGACTTATGTAATTCGCCGCTAATATGTACGTCTACGGATTTTAGGTTATGTCTCAATTGTTGTTCATTCGAGAAACCTATAATAACGCTGGTAAGAAAAGGTTTCGACATAATCCAACTTATCGCCATATGGATAGGGTCAATCTGCCATTTCTCAGCCAGCGCAATATATTCTTTAGTGGCATTGTATGCCATAGAGTTTTTATATCTTTTGTAATGGGAATAGCGATTCAAGCGAGCTTCGGGGCCAGCTGACTCTTCTATATATTTCCCAGTGAGCATACCGAATGCGAGTGGCGAATAACTTATTAGGCCGCAGTCTTCCCTTAGAGAGAACTCTGCAAGGTTAATTTCAAAGGTACGATTGAGTAGATTATACGGGTTCTGAATCGACGAAATCACCGGTAAGTTGCGTATTTCTGCTATTTTTCTGAATTGCATGGCTCCCCAGGCTGTTTCATTGCATAGGCCAATAGCCCTGATCTTCCCACATTTTTGTAGTTCCGATAACGCTTCCAGCGTTTTTTCGATGTCAAAATGTAGCTCGATTTTTGGCTTTTTATAGCCTAGCTGACCAAAAAAATTGGTTGCACGGTCGGGCCAATGCAGTTGATAAAGGTCAATGTAATCTGTTTGAAGTCTTTTTAGGCTACCGTCAACGGCATCCGTTAGATTTTTTATATCATGATTAGATTTTCCGTCTCGTATCCAAGGAACAAACTCACCCGGTCCGGAGGCTTTTGTTGCCAACACGACGTCATGTCTAGTTTTACTTTTTAGCCATTTCCCCAAGATTTCTTCCGATATACCATATGTTTCGGAAGAAGCTGGTGAGGGATACATTTCCGCTGTATCTATAAAGTTGATACCAGCATCAAGTGCAAGGTCTAAAAGTGGCGCAGGATTTTCCTGGTATGAGCTTGGTGTTCCAAAGTTCATGGTCCCTATGGAGCATTTTGAGACGGATATATCAGTTTTTCCGAGTTTACGTGTTTCCATAGTGCTAGACTAATAATATAACAAAACGATAAGTCAGACATGTTTTAAGTGTCATTAGATTTTTAGAAGGTTTTTAAGCGATGGCTAGTAAGTTGGTTTGTAAAAGGTTTCGTGGTTTTTTACCAGTAGTTGTAGATGTAGAGACAGCCGGCTTCAACTCCGAGACAGATGCTCTCCTAGAAATCGCTGCTATTTTTCTGGACTACTCGCCCGAAACCGGCTGGCACACGAACCATTCTGTTGCTCATCATGTTGTACCCTTTTTAGGTTCTAATATAGAGCAAAGCGCGTTGGATTTTAACAATATAGATCCGTTCCATCCTTTTCGGAGAGCGGTAGAGGAAAAGGCGGCGATAACTGATATTTTTCAAATAGTGCATGATGAGCTGGAGAAATTTAATTGTACTCGCGCGATTCTGGTAGGACATAATCCGACTTTTGATTTGGCATTTGTGAAAGCAGCTTCATCTCGGGTACGTTACAAAAAATTTCCCTTCCATCACTTCAGTACCTTTGACACGGCGGCGCTCTCGGGAGTCGCTTTTGGGCAGACCGTATTAGCGCGAGCTGTGGTATCAGCTGGTCATCAATGGGATCAAACTGAAGCGCACTCAGCTATTTATGATGCTCAAAAAACTGCAGATCTCTTTTGTACAATAGTTAATAAGTGGGATCAGTATAACGGTGTTGCCGAGTGATTACCGGGACAGATTCCATGCTTGAGATCTGTTACTTAGGTTTTTTGAATCGATTGTAGTCAGGGCGCCATCTTTTACAACTCGCTTACCGCGCACCCATACTTGCCTTACCTGAGACGAATCTCCGCGGTTTACGATGAGTTGTTCTATATTGTAGAGTGGGCCACTAAGTCCTTCCTTTAGATTAATAGAAACGATGTCCGCGCTTTTACCTGATTCAAGGGTGCCTATATCATCTTCCATTCCCAATACCGAAGCGCCACCTAGAGTTGCTAATTCTATGATATCGAAAGCGTTGAGTATGTCCTCTTTATCTTTAGGGAATAGTTGGAGTGATGCCACTCTCATTTCCTTAAACAAATCAAACATCGAGTTGTTTAAGGAACTATCAGTACCTAGCCCGAAGTCGCATCCGCTATTATTCAGCATACTGATTTCACATTCTTGATTGCTTGTGTTAATCGAGTTACTGGGTGTATGGCATATACTTATTCCACATTTTTTAATTAGTTGGATATCTGATTCGTGCAATGGAGGGACGTGACTTACTATTAGCTTCCTTCCGATCAGGTTGACTGGTTCGAGTTCCATTAAGTTTGATGCTTGGCTCAAATTAGCACTAATGTTTACTCGTAAAGATAAATCTAATTCGTCTCCAATCGTTCCTAGCCTGCTCAGGGTGTCCCTCTGAGTGATATCCGATATTTGGGTAGCAAAGGTCCAATTTATAAGCGGATGAGAGCGGTATTTGTCATATAGGCTTTGTGCTTTTGCTAGGGAGTCATCAAGATTGGTTGACCAAATGTTAGACTCATTACTTATTAAAATTCCCGGTACGCTCCTCATACCGAGTGAAATAGTAGATGCGGCCACATATTCGCCTGAAACACACAACTCACTGAAGCAGGTCGTACCACTTAACAGCATTTCAGCGCCGGCGATGAGAACGCTGTCTTTGATAAATTGGTCAGTCTGTCCTTCAAAATCTTTGGGTAAAAAGCCCTTTTTTAGCCAAGAGTATCTATTATCGGTATGGTCAATTCCTCTTAAAAGTGAAAGTGAGGCTCCGGCTTGAGTATTGACTAGCCCAGGGAGTAATACATCGTTTTTGCAGTCAATACACTCATATTTTTCACTCGGCTCGATCCACTCGGTTGTTGGTATTAACGCAACTATACGAGAATCTTGAATAATTAAACTATAGTTTGTAAGGATTGTTTTTTTAGGACGGATTGGAATTATCCAGCCAGCGTGTATTACCTGTAGCATAATTTTTTAATAAATCTATTGGAAAAACAAAGTTATCACAATCGGTACTTTAGTGTCTTGAAAGTTTAAAAACATAATTATATTTGGTCTCTTTGGAAACTCGTAATTCAAGGTGTGTTTAGGGGCAAGGTGTGTTATGATTTTCAAGGATATCTAGTGTTAAATTGTCTATATTAATCAAAGAGTTGTTTTTAATACGATGGCCCAATTAGAACGGCACAAAATTCGCGTTATCGAAGACGAGATGAAACAGTCTTATATGGATTATGCGATGAGTGTAATCGTAGGCCGAGCTCTCCCGGATGCTAGGGATGGCTTAAAGCCAGTCCATCGGCGCGTGTTGTACGCTATGCAAGAATCCAACAGCCTATGGAACAGGCCTTACGTTAAGTGCGCGCGTGTTGTTGGCGATGTTATGGGGAAGTACCATCCGCACGGAGATAATGCCATCTATGACACTCTGGTGAGAATGGCTCAAGATTTTTCGTTGCGGTATATGTTGATAGATGGGCAAGGAAATTTTGGCTCTGTTGACGGGGATTCCCCCGCTGCGATGAGATATACGGAGTGTAGATTAGGACGTATCGCGAGCGATCTGTTAGCTGATATCGATATGGAGACTGTAGATTTTGCCCCAAATTACGATGGAAAGGAAAACGAGCCGACCGTGTTGCCATCGAGAATTCCGAACTTGCTCGTTAATGGCTCGAGCGGAATTGCTGTGGGTATGGCAACTAATATTCCACCGCATAATCTAACAGAGGTAATCAATGCGTGTGTAGCACTGGTAGATAATCCCGCTCTAGATGACGATGCGCTTCTGGCGCATATTCCTGGTCCTGATTTTCCGACCGCTGGAATTATTAATGGGTCTGCTGGGATAAGGGACGCATATCGCACGGGAAGAGGTCGTTTGTCGCTTCGGGCGAGAGCCGTAATAGAACGCGCCGATGGAGAAAGTGCGGCAATCATTGTCTCTGAACTTCCTTACCAAGTTAACAAAGCACGTTTAATTGAAAAAATTGCAGAGCTTGTTAAGGACAAGAAAATTGATGGTATACGTTCAGATGGCTTGAGAGATGAGAGCGATAAAGACGGATTGCGAATCGTTATCGAGCTAAAAAAGGGCGAGAGTGCCGAAGTGTTGCTGAATAATTTATATAAACAGACTCAGATGCAGACAGTTTTTGGAGTCAATGCGGTTGCACTTGTAGACGGACAACCTCAAACTCTTAATTTGCGCGAGCTTCTGGATTGTTTTATTAAGCATCGAAGAGATGTTGTGACTAGACGGACGATTTTTCAACTGAAAAAAGCCCGCGCTCGAGCTCATCTGCTGGAAGGTCTAGCGGTTGCGCTGGCCAATATAGATCCTATTATTAAATTGATTAAAGAATCTCCAACGCCTAATGAAGCGAGACAAAAACTGTTGGGTCAGGGTTGGTCTACTGGTATGGTCGAACAGATGTTGAAGAACGCTAATATTGAAACTTCAGAAGCTTACGACAGTCTGACTGATTCAGGTATGCAAGGGGATCAATATTTTTTATCGGAAAAGCAAGCTAAAGAGATTTTAGAAATGAGGTTGCAGCGTTTGACGGCGCTTGAGCAAGATAAGATAGTCTCCGAATACGGAGACGTACTTTTGACGATAGCCGATCTACTCGACATTCTTTCAAGAAGCGAGAGGTTGATGCAAGTCATTCGCGAAGAGCTCATAACGGTTGTTGAGCAATACGGTGATGACCGTAGGACGGAGATTACAGACTCTGAGGAAAATCTTTCGTTAGAGGATTTGATTCCCCAAGAAGAAGTTGTAGTTACTTTGTCTCATGCTGGTTATGCGAAGTCTCAAGCTTTGGATGTCTATCGATCGCAGAGACGCGGTGGCAGAGGGAAAACGGCTACTACAACTCGTGATGAAGATTTTGTGGACAAGGTGTTTGTGGCAAATAGTCATGATCTTTTGCTGTGCTTCACTAATTTTGGAAAAGTTTATTGGCTCAAAGTTTATCAGGTACCAAGAGCTAGTAGGACGGCGCGCGGTCGACCTCTAGTGAATTTATTGCCGTTATCTGATTCAGAACGGGTAACAGCGATTCTTCCCATAAAAGAATTTGATGCTGATTCTTTTGTTGTTATGGCAACTGCCTCTGGTATCGTGAAGAAAACACCGTTAGAGAATTTTTCTCGGCCGCGGCCTTCTGGCATCATTGCGGCGGGCCTAACAGAGGGTGATGTGCTTGTAGGAGCGGTGCTTACCAGAGGCGATAGTGACGTGATGCTAGTCAGCTCAGGCGGAAAGGCGATTAGATTTAAAGAGAGTGCACTGAGATCGATGGGCAGGACAGCCAGAGGCGTTCGAGGGATGCGGTTGAAAGAGCGCCACGAAGTAATTGCGCTTATCCCAATTCTGGGTGAGGGTACGGTGATATTGGCTACGGCTAACGGTTTCGGTAAACGTACTGACTTTAGTGATTTTCCTGTAAAAGGAAGAGGGGGCCAGGGGGTGATAGCGATTCAGGCCAACGAAAGAAACGGTGAAGTCGTAGGGGCTTCTGCTGCAACCGATGGGGAGGATATCATGCTGATAACCGGGCAGGGAGTTTTGGTTAGGACGTCCGTTTCGGGAATATCGATTATCGGCCGCAATACTCAGGGGCTCAGATTGATTGCATTAGGGGAGAGCGAGGCTCTAGTTGGCTTAGAGGTAATCCCAGAAATAGCCGAAGATGAAATAGCGGAATAACACTTCATTTGATGGGGGATCGAGAGGAGGGTAATAGAACAATGTCTAAGCATAATGATCTAAACGCCCTTAGGCACAAAATTGATGAAATTGATGATCAGCTACTAAGCCTTTTGAACCGAAGAGCCAGCTTGACTAACGAGGTAGGTATAGTTAAACGAGCCGAATCTGAAGATGTGGAGTTTTATCGGCCAGAAAGAGAAGCCGAAATTCTTCGGCGCTTAGTTTCTGATAATAGCGGTCCTTTAACTAATGATGTCTTGGTCCGATTAATGAAAGAAATCATATCGGAGTGTCTGGCGTTAGAACAAAAACTTAAAGTGTCGTATCTCGGACCTCTCGGAACTTACACTCATGCAGCTACTTTAAAACAGTTTGGAGGCGCGGTCACGCTTCGGGCGAGTAAGTCGATTGATGAGATTTTTCGAGAAGTTGAAAGTTGTGGGGTTGATTATGGTGTCGTGCCCATAGAGAATTCTGTAGGCGGGACGATTTATCAATCGTTAGATGCCCTTAAAGAAACATCAGCGTTTGTTTGCGGGGAGATAGTTCTTGCGATACACCATCAACTGCTGGGTGCGTGCGAACTAGAATCAGCTAAACGAGTATATGGTCATGAACAAGCTCTGCAGCAGTGCGCTGGTTGGTTAGAAAAAAATTTAAATGGAGCTGAGCAGATAGCTGTTAGCAGTAATGCAGTTGCGGCTGAAATAGTGAGCCAGTCTGATGGTAAAGATTGTGTCGCTATAGCAAGCAATGAAGCAGGGAAAATATATACACTACCGGTAGTTGCGCGAAACATCGAAGATAGTGCATCCAATACGACCCGTTTCATAGTTTTGGGGCGGAGTTATCCTACTAGATCAGGAGACGATAAATCGATGGTAATGTTTGGGTTACCTAACAATAAGGCGGGTGCCTTACACGCTGCACTTGGCGTCTTAGCTGAAAACAGTATTAATATGTCTAAGATCGAGTCTCGACCCTCTAAGAACGGTGTTTGGGACTATTTGTTTTTTGCAGATCTGCTAGGTCATGCAAACGATCCATCTATGGTTGATGCGCTAGCAGAAATTAAGGAGAATTCTTCTATTTTTAAGCTTCTGGGTAGTTATCCTAGGTGCGATGTTTAGTAAATTCAATTAATAAAAATGAAAAAAATCGCGATAATTGGAGTTGGACTCATAGGAGCATCCCTGGGGTTAGCGCTGAGGAAAAATGGCCTCGCCAGCGAAGTTATTGGGTTTGGCCGCAGTTCTCAAAATCTGGAGAAAGCCGTTGAAATAGGCGCGATTGATAGGTTCGAGGCTACAATACGCGAAGCATGTGTCGGTGCTGAAATTGTGGTGATTGCGGCGTCATTGGGTGCTACTGCCAGTATACTCAGGGAGGTTGGAGCTTACGTTAATGATGGCTCTATTATAACTGATGTGGGTAGCGTCAAAGGCTCGGTGGTGCGTGATGCTCGTATGATATTAGGAGCTAAGTTCGACATATTTGTGCCTGGACATCCTATTGCAGGAAACGAGAAAAGCGGTGCTGAGGCCGCTATTCCAGATCTTTTCAAGGATCATAAGGTTATTTTGACTCCAACTTCTGATACTCGGATAGAAGCTGTGAATCAAATAGAGAAGCTATGGACTGAATTAGGTTCTGAAGTTTTTAAAATGAGCGTCGAATCTCACGATCGCGCTTTAGCTATGACCTCTCATCTACCGCATTTGCTTGCTTATAACGTTATGAACACTTTGCTGCGTCAAGATGATTCACAGTTATTGTTGGAATTTTCGGCTGGCGGCTTTCGTGACTTCACTCGAATTGCGTCTAGTAATCCTGAATTATGGGCGGATATCCTTCTGATGAATAAAGACAATATAGTGAAGTTTTGTGGTGAATTTAAAAATAGTCTTAATTCACTAACGCTGGCTCTTGAAGCTAGTGATAGAGAACGAATAATCGAAACTTTTTCTAGCGCTAAAAAGGCTAGAGACTCTCAATTAATTGTCGATAAAAAGAGATAATGAAAGATTTAGTAGTCCCGCGCGGTGGTTCATTAAATGGGGTCGTAGGAATACCTGGCGACAAATCGATCTCTCATCGCGCCGTCATGT
>Ga0222715_10004279_pt1 | contig 12451 bp, 10 predicted proteins | sample C33_9DmetaG_FD_165056 | JGI IMG/M metagenome (GOLD analysis project Ga0222715, IMG submission 165056) | Estuarine water microbial communities from San Francisco Bay, California, United States - C33_9D | ecosystem: Environmental > Aquatic > Marine > Unclassified | place: USA: California...
TTTAAATCCACTACAGTCAATAAAAAGATCGGATGTTATTGCATATCCGTTCTCGGTAATTACGCTATGTATATTTTCTCCATCCCAAATTACGTCTGCAACATCATCTTGGATGTATGTTAGATCATTTTTTGTTGCTTCTTGTAGAAACTCAACTAAAAGACCACAATCTACTTGTTCAGCATATGTATCCTTTAAGTAATCGAGTTCAATCTTGTTATCAATAGCAGTTTTATATAAAGCTTGTATTGAAGTTACATCACATTCTTCTTGTTTAGTAGTCCAATAATCATATAATGGAATTCCTCCAATATCCGTAAATCCAAATGGATGCCAAATTACTTTATCTTTTTTGCCCCAACCAGGAAATAAAATTCCTGCTTTCATTGTAGCATCTACTCTTTCAATCCAGTCCTTATCTTCAAATCCCATCGATCTCATGATAGATGGGAAATTAAGAAGAGTTGCTTCACCGACTCCAATTCTGTCTGGATTCTTTTTATCAACTATAGTTACATCAAAATATCCACCAAACTTCCTTGAAAAATAAGAAGCGGTAATCCATCCAGCTGTTCCTCCACCAATGATGGTGATACTCTTTACACTCTTCATCAGTTTTTGATTTCAATCATGAGTCCATATTCGGGGAGGAATAGATATTCTATTAGACTATTTGCAAGAGTCCTACAAGCATCATCCAAGTCCTCTACAAGTGGTTCTCCACCCAGATTAAATGAAGTATTAAATACAATAGGGCATCCAGTTTTTTCATAGAACGTTTGGATTAGATTGTGGTAGTGTTCGTTCTGTTCTTTTGTAACCGTCTGGATTCTGCAAGTACCATCAACGTGAATGATAGCAGGAATCTTCTCTTCAATTCCTTCCTGACATTTAACTGCATACATCATAAATGGAGTTTCATCCATTCCACGTAGATCAAACCAATCATGAACATGTTCTTGTAGGATAGATCCTGCGAATGGTCGGAAATACTCTCTACGTTTAATTGTATTTACATGATCTTTTCCATCGGGATCACGGGGATCATAGAGGATAGATCTGTTACCTAGAGCGCGAGGACCAGCCTCAGATCTACCTTGGAACATTGCAACAATATTTTTGTTGGATATAAGCTCCACGGCGTCCTCATATGTAGCTTCAAAGACTCTTGTAGCTTCATACTTATCAGCGATTTCAACAATTTCATCAACGTTGTACATATGTGTAAGTCCAGTGTATAGATCTTTTAGTATTGGTCTGACAGTGTTGTCATTTGTGACTCTATGGTATTGGAGATATGCTGCTCCAATAGCAGTCCCAGCATCATTACTTACTGGTTCTACAAATAGATTAATACCTTCATCCTTGAGTTGTTCCAGATACCAATAGTTTGCAACACAATTTAGTGCATATCCTCCAGATAGAACAACATTTTTCTCTCCACTAATCTCAACTGCTTTGCGAATGAGATCCAAAACCATTTGTTGAGATTCGGTTTGAATGGCATATGCCATATCTCTACGATTTTCTAGAGTAGTTACATCACCATTGAACCCCTCTGGTGTGTTTAGAAATTCAAATCTACCTTGATTTACAAGTGCCCCATTTGGATATGTCGGGATAATAACGTTTCTATCAGAGGTCTTCCAAGATCCACCACCCCCATCAGTATAGATCTGGGGAATGTTGTCATTTGGTTTACCATATGGGAATAATCCCATAGTTTTACCTGCTTCAATAGGTGCCCATCCACAGTACTGAGTTACTGCCTCATATGCTTTTGTAATTCCTGCACTCTCATCAAGGATCAACTCATGAGTACCTTCTTCATCTTCTCGTTCACTTGGGAAATTATTAATTTTAACAGAAGTCCATGGGCCTCTTCCAGCTTGATGTTTGTATAGAGTTTTAAATTCTGATGGATATTGGCATTTAAAAATTGTTTCCAATTCCCAGGTCATTTCATTTCTACCATCCATGGACATGGGAATAAATGTACCTGCACCATCAACGATTACAGCTACAGCACTATCAAATCCAGATCTATAAAAAGCGCAGGATGCGTGTAACTTATGGTGTGTTTTACTTAGATCAATTACTTGCGGATGATCATGTGGATTATATTTTCTATCAATCAATCCAAGTTTTCTTGCAAGTGCAGTATAGATTGGATCTCCACTAAAATCACATCTACCTGCTTCCTCAAGAGGTTGGGTGTGAGCGATGACCAAATAGTCCAATTTATCCGTATACTCTAAGATTTTCATCATAGAGGCATATGGTCCACCATCATATTTGTTTCTAGATAATCTCTCTTCTTCAATGGCAAAAACTAGTTCCCCATCTTCAAGTAAACATACACCAGAGTTATGTCCTCTAGCAATAGCTGCAATCCACTGTGTCATACTCTACCTCACTTAGATTCTGTTTTTAATAGATTTTTTACTTCCTGTTTAAACCCATTTTTTGGTTTTTTGATTTATCTGAAATTGATGCACTGGGCATCATTGCGGGAATAACCGTTTGTTGGTCATTGGAAGGAGCACAACATGAGGTTTCTTGCGATACTGGAGTAAAAGTACCTTTGAATTCGGTTGGTTTTCCTAATGCCTTACGAACACTTGAAATTACTTTCTTAACTTGATCAGTATCCATCTCCATAGCTTGATCATTATAACGATCTCTTCTTTCATCCATACTAATTCTAATTGGAGAATATACCCTTTTTTCTACTCCAATATCAATAATATCAAAATCTGGATCTTCTGGATAACTAATGTTTACTGGGTACGTAGATCCAATAACTACCGTGGCTTTTTTATCAAGTGATTTACAAATATGTTGTCCGATACTATCAACCCCAAGGAAATGATCAGCAACATCAATAACAGATGCCCACAATCTAATGTCGGAAATTTGTGGTCTAGCGATTTTATATTTTGATTTTTCTTCATTTTCTTCAACTGGAAAATGAATTTCTGACATAACTATGACACCATAGTCTTTTTTGAGATCATTAATAATATCAATAGTATTAACAAGGGACATACTTCTAGATGTCGAATCAGCAATAAAATCACCCATCTGTTGAACTCCACGTCCAAATGGTTGAATAACTACGATTTTATCTTTTCCAGTTACTGCCTTCACTTCCTGAACAATATTAAATCCTTGAATTACCTCCATTTTTGTTAGGTTGAGAGTTGGTTTTGGTAACTCTCTTGGTTCATCCAATCCATTAATTTCCATATCAAAAGCCTGAGCAAGACTACACTTTTGATTGTAGTAGTGCCAATTTCTATATGGTTCTGGAGAAACACAGTCTCGATGCCTAATGTGTTCCTCAAACAAGTTTTTGTGCCAAGCATCATATACCCTACCATCTAGGACGGGATGACCCTTGTAGAAGTCTGTGCCACCCTCTGCGACGATGATAAAATCGTCATGGGTCTCCGCATATTTTTCAAATGCAGGAATGGAGCAAATAACCCTACCAGCTCCACCATTGATGAAGAATGCCTTTGATCTCATTGTTCAACCTCAAGAAGTAATTAAGCAAAATGCCGTATCTGTAGTTATTTATTACATAAAAAATACTTGAGTTATCCTTGGAAATTCTTTAAACATACCGCTTTCCATAATAGCACCGTGCATTTGATTTGCTTCGTATAATACCATCCTATTATATTTCATCTCAGCAGTATATTCTAATCTAGGTTTGGATGATGGATCACCTTTCCAAGAATAAAAATTTGTGCCTCCTTGGCATTCATCATCTTTATTTAAATATACGAGTGCAGCCCATTTTGAGTCAACTCCATCAATATGAAATGTATACGTATGCATTTTTTCATTAAATCTTTGGTCAATCTCATCTCCAGTAGTTATATTGACCATAAACTTAGATCTATCCCACTTCTCATCAAACTCTTGATGATCATACGTTAAATTGTACCAATCTTTATATTGACATAAAGTTTTAAATGAGTCCCTTAACTTTGAAAAATCCTCAACATCTTCAACAACTCTCTTTCCAATTAAATTGCCACAGTATTTCTTATCTGATTTTGGTTCAAAATTTAGAGCAAGATCTCTAACTTCATCTGGATTTTTATAAAAGTCATCAATTATGAATACTTTTCTCCACATGTATCCATAATCATTTTTTGCATGATCATATAATTTTTTTATCTCAATATTGAGATTAGTATTTACTTCAAACATATGTGAAACGACAATAAAAAAAGGAGCCTTAAGGCTCCTTTTATATATCTAAGATTTAATTATTCAGCAGAAGGTGGTTCCCAAGCAGCAGCTGAATCAGCTGGTGTTTCTGGATCCGAAGGTGGATTAGTAAAGTATGGTTGAATTGGGAACATCATGTCAGCGATATTTGGATGAACTCCAGCAGCTTCCATAGTTGCAGGGAAATCTCTCAACTTCTGACGATATTCTTTCCAAGCAAGTTTCATGCTTTCAGGCATATCTTCAGCAATATTTCCATCACTATTGGTCAATTCTCTATCTCTATGTGCTCTAATGTCATCCCAAGTCTTGTCGGTTTCTCTATTAGCTAATTTCTGTTGAACAGAGAAAGTACCGATTGTTGGAATACCATCAACTACTCTAAGTGTTCTTGAGTCATATACGTCTGATGGAAACAGTGGTAATGCGTAATTAAATTGTGGATATCCTTCAATAAGAGGCGATCCTGGATGTGGAATATCTTCTGGATCCTTTTCCTCTTGTCTTTCATCAATAACTGGTCCTCTAAGTTGGCAAATTAGAGGATATACAGTGCAATCTACTTCAAATAATTCTACGACATCAGCTGGTGTTGGGCGACCATCCGCCAAGTCATCTTCAGTAACTGGTCCATAAAGTTCTCTTCCATCAGCACCAATTTGAAGATAAATCTTGTCTGGTCCGTGATAGGTAACTGTTCTTGTTTTTCCTTCTGATTGACTATGATCTACCAAAAATTCATTTGGTAGTGGTAGTTCCCATTCGTGAGCGATAATTTGTGTTGCCATTGTTATTGTTCAGGTTAACTCCTTCGCCTATTATTTATAAATTTGCATAAAAAATGGGGACCATTTGATCCCCATTTTCTTTTGGTAATAACCGTATTATACAAACGTGATTTTGACGAGTCCAGAACCGCCAGTACCACCTTGTCCACAACAGCTGGATCCACAGTACGTTGTTATAGCACCTTGTCCACCATGACCATAAGGAACTGTCCAACATCCACAACGTACCCAACATTGTCTAGTTGTATATGAAACACCCAAAGTTCCGATAAATGGAGCTCCAGTTGGCATTCCATGATTGAAGTAACAGTGGCAGTTCCAACCATCTTGTTTTGGTGAGTGAATAGCGTGATTGCCCATCGCAAAGTCTCCACCCCATGCACCTGGTTGAACACAACATCTTTCAAATGTTGAGTGACAAGGTTCGGACCAGTTGTTTGTTGCACAACCTCTAGCACCACCTAAAGCACAGAAGTTGGATAAGTTATATCCATTTACATACGAGGAACATCCATCACATCCAGTACACTCTTGTGAACAACAAGGATAAACACCACCAGCACAGATTGTATATTGGCAACCAGGAGCAGTGCCAATTGTTACAGTATTATAGAATCCACCTTGAGCACCATGCCAGTTATGGCATCGGCTACAGTTACACATACCGTGTCCGTTTCCACCAGCACCCCATAGTTCAAAGGTAACCCTTGATACTCCACTGGGTACTGTCCAAAGACAACAGCAACCACTAGTTAATGCTCCAGGACTTCCATAAATCCACTTAACGCACCAGTTTGAAAATGCTCCCGATGCTAATTGGGTATTTGTAATAGTACCGTCTATAATTTGATCGTTTGTGATCGTCTTATATGATGCGTAATTTGCCATTTTACTGCTGCTCCTTAGAAGTATGTAATTTTAATAAGGCCACCGCCACCAGTACCACCTTGTCCACAGCAGCTGGATCCACATTCTGTACCCATTGCTCCTTGTCCACCATGACCATAAGGAACTTGCCAGCATCCGCAACGTACCCAACATGATCTAATATAAGTTCCAACTGAGGTTCCAATTAAAGGAGCAGACGATGGACTGGTTCCTTGGTTATAGCAGTGACACCATCCTCTATAGGTATCGTGTCTTGTGTTACTCCAAGTACCAACATGGTTATTAAATCCGAAGTCTCCACCATTATTTCCAGGACCAGTGCAACATGTATTTACGGATGAACAAGACTCTTGCCAACTTCCGTTTGCCTGTCCGCTACAACCACCAACAGCACAGAAGTTGGATAAGTTATATCCATTTACATAAGAAGAACAACCAACACACCCACTACAGTCTCTAGACCAACATGGATAGACACCACCAGCGCAAACACTATATTGACAACCAGGAACAGTCTGGACCATAACACTATTATAAGATCCTCCACCAGCACCCATATAGTGTTGGCATCGGTCACAGTTACACATACCGTGTCCGTTTCCACCAGCACCCCAAGCTTGAATCCAAAGTCTATTTACACCAGTTGGGATTGTCCAAAGACAACAACAACCACTGCTACACTGTTGGGGAGAACCATAAAACCATTTTACTCCATAAGTTCCTGTTGGAGATTGCGAAAATTTAGTAGCGTCTAAAACTCCTGATTCAATCTGATCTCCAGAAATCTTTTTGTAAGATGAATAATTTGCCATTTTTTTAGTTCTCTTCCGATTACATGAATGTGACTCTTACGACTCCACTGCCACCAGTGCCCCCTTGTCCACAGCAACGCTCACAGTACGTTGTCATGGCACCTTGACCACCAGAAGCATAAGGAACCGTCCAACATCCACAACGTATCCAACACTGATCAAGTTGCATTTCACTAGATCCAACAAGGAAAGGAGCACCAGTTTGGCAACTATGAGCAACCGCACCAGTACAGTGACAATCCCAGTGTCCAGACCAACTAGATTGGTGTGGTGACATTGAGAAATCTCCACCATTATTACCTGGAGACATACAACAGAAGTTTTCTGATGTACATCTTACTGACCAATCACCATTTGCACATCCTCTGGCACCACCAACAGCACAGAAGTTTGATAATCCACTTCCATTTACGTAAGAAGAACAACCTTCACATCCATTGCATTCTTGAGAATAACATGGATAGACACCACCAGCGCAAACTGTATAATTATTTCCTTCAGTTACACTAATAGTTTTGGTATTGTATGTTCCACCAGAAGCCCCTCTATAGTGTTGGCATCTATTGCAAGAACATGCACCGTGTCCGTTTCCACCAGCACCCCATAGTTCAAAAGTTGCTCTAGTAACTCCAGATGGAATTGTCCAAAGACAGCAACAACCACGAGTACATGCACCTGGACTTCCATAGAAATGTTTTACACAAAACTGTGGTCCAACACCAGATTGGATTTTTTCCAATCCAATTGTACCAGATGGAATTTGTGCAGCTCTAATTGTCCTATATGATTTATAGTTGGCCATTTACAACCCTTTTTTGTAATTGTATTTAGATTCTCATTGTCGAAAAATAATAAAGTTATAATAAAGGGGGGACGTGAGTCCCCCTGGTTAAATCAGATCGAGAAGATTCTCCAACCGTAGGAGTCTCCCGAGAAGGTGAGTTCAAATGCCGCCCCTTCGGTGGAAACGGTAAGATCGGCAGTATCTCCTTGAATCGGTTTTCCATTTCTTGCAACAATCAAGTTGTTGGTATCAAAGGTCTTACCGATATCGAAGAATCTTACGGTATCACCAAGACTAGGAGAACCAGGTAGAGTCAAGGTAACTTGTCCGCCACCAGTGTTAACGAAGTAAACATTGTCCTTAGCAGAAACAGCCTGAGAAGTCGTTACAGTTGTATAGATCCTCTTACCAGGAGCAACCCAGGAAGCACCATCATAGTACTCAAGAGCACCGATATCGGTGTTAAATCTTAGAGCACCAGTGTTGAATTCGAGATCAACACCACCAGGTCTCTGTAGGGTTGTACCGACAGGAGGAGTCATTGCGGCGACACCCATTGCACCGTGGCGGAGGAATCCGACGACTGCAGCCTCAGTAGGACATGCACTGTTGGATACACCAGACATGTATGGGTCAGAGGAGAATTCGTTAATCGCCTCACCGACCTGACCACCGATCGCACCCAGTCTCAGTTCTGTTAGACCAGACAGGTTGAACGCGGAAGCATCCAGGGTTGCACGACCAGTCAACTGGTCAACGGAGAAGAATTGACCAACTCTGAAGTTACCACCTTGGTCAGTGGAGACGAAGAACACCTTACCAGGACCGAAGACGTTAGTCTCGTTACCTTGGATAATCTGAGTCTGATCAACATCAGGATAGTTGGTTTCTGCCTTGTTACCAGTACCAATGGAGAGGAAGTCGTGACCAGTTAGTCTTGCCTGCGAGAAGTATGTTCTTACATCAATTGTAGAACCACCAGGACTCAACTCTCTAGTATCCCATGTGCCGACAGTCTTCTGTGGGGAGATTGTCAATGAAGCACGATTAGGATAAATTACTGTCGAGAGTCCAGCAACGGGATCATAGTAAGTATAGGTTACCGCAGCGGAAACGTTAGTAACAGTATTGATGATGTAGTATAGAGAATCTGGACCATATAGACCAGTTGTATTCAATCCGATTGCGTCACCAACCAGGAGAGTGTTGGAAACGTTATCGAGTTCTAGAATTGTACCTTTCTGACCAGTGATTGAAGAAGAAGCGGTTGCAACCGTGATTGAACCGATACCAGCGCCACTGTCACCACCAGCACCAAACCAAACGATTTCACCATCTACAAATCCAGTGGTTCCAAGACCAACTGAACCATATCCAGGGTGATACTTGAAGTAGATCTTATCTGCGGAGATTTGATCATTCAAGAACCATCCACGAGCACCAGAAGTTGCACCGAACATTGTAGCACCAAGGGATAGTGTACCATCCTTAGTTGCACCTTGTACGGTCATTAGATCACCAAAGAGTCTTGCCGTTCTTGGAGCCTCATCGGTAGAGAATCCAGAAGCAATAACACCGTAGTCACCATAAGAGTTGTTACCACCAACGGAACGGATTCTAGATCCACCACCAGAGTAATAACCCCATCTGCAGTAGTATGTGAAGCAGGAAACAATCTCAGAAATACCACTTCTGTCTAGAATGTATCCAGCACCACCAGAACTTACAATTGTGAACGAGTCGAACACCATCGACTTCGCACCTTCATTATGAATACCGCCATCTAGGAAGACGCCTACACAACCACCACCATAACGACCATAATCTGCAGCATTATCCGAGAATACGGTACAGTCCTTAACATAAGGAGACTTGTTATTAATTGGTGAATCTGCGTTCAGGGCGCAAACAATACCAGCAGCAGTTGTACCAAAACCAGTTCTGATATTTGTATTGTCAAGAATGAATGGAGCTTGTGGATCATAATAGAATCCTTCCATTCCCTTCATGGATAGTGCCTGAATGGTTGTAGCATCAGACAACTTGAACATTACAGATCTGTTGTTTGGTGTTACACCATCATCAGAAGTACCAGCAGCAGGTAGAACCTGCGTACCTCTCAGGTTGTTACCAATAATAGCGGTAAATGGTGGAACAACAATAGGTAGTTGCTCATAGAACTGAGAAGCAGACAGTTTCAGAATAGCAGGAGTTAGGTCAGTTAGATGTCCACCAGAAATATAGGTGTGATTAATCGTTGAAATACCAACGTTAACTCTAATAGTATCTACATCTTGAATATTCAGAACTTCAAAGTAAGACTTAGAAACAACATCTGGGAAGATAGTCGTTGTAACACCTACGAATGAAATACCTTGCTGAATGTAGAGATAATTAACTGTTGAAACACCAACGTTCAGAACAACCGAGTTTGCATCGGGAACTGCCTGCACTAGGAAGTTAAATATACCAGGAGTATGTACCTGTGGGAATAAACCTGTTGTTGCACCAGCACCTACATCATATTGTACTTGTAGGTCTCTGATTCTAACAGTTGCGCCAATTCCGACTTCTGGAGCAGCGCCGATACCGATAGCGGTAATGGTTGCAAGACCAACAGCAGGGTTGTACTGCATACCCAGTACGTTGAATACATTACCACCAGATAGACATTCAAATTCAATATTCTGTAACTGAATAAACGTACCAACGTTTCTCAGTCCGTGACCAGGAGATGTGATAGTTGCAACACCAGTTGCAGCAGTATAGTCAACATTAGTAATGTTATTATCAGGACGTGCAGTTCTACATGCCTGTTTAATAGTCTTAAATGCCAGGTTAGGTGCAAGACCATTGTTGGTGTCTAGACCATCTTCCGAGTCAACATAGTAGATTCTCGTCTGGTTACCAACAATTTCGTATCCAGGTAGACCATTTGACTGAACAGCAAGAGCATATCCAGTTGAACCAATACCAATTCTGAAAGGACCAGAGTTGTAAGTTAGGATGTCACCAGTGTTGGTAAGAGCAGCAGAAGAATCACCAGCAGCTAGAGTTTCCCAATAAGTACCTAGACCTGCAATTGGATTAATATCTCTAAATGACGATCCAACAGACAGATATGAGTTAGATCCATATCTAACGACATGTCCTGGATGATAAGCAAATGTTGTGGAGAAATTACCAACGAATTCAAATCCAGTAACTAGTAAATCCCAAACTTGAGTACCTTGATAAGACTCGGGAATAACAGTACCAACACCAACTTGAAGAGGAGAAACGTTAGTTGTAACACCAACTCTGTGACGATAGATGTTACCACCATACTGAACAAGATCGCCTCTAAAATAGGTTCCCTCTTGATAAGTTGTAGCGGCACCTGCAAGACCATCTGCAAGGATTTGCCACTTACTATCACTACCTAGTCCGATATATTCTGGTGGGTTGAACCCAGCCATAGAGGTGGTCAGAGCAACATAAGATGATCCGTTGTAGTTTACAACGTCACCTTTTTGGTACTCTTCGCCAATGTTCCAGTCACCTTCAGCGTTAAATCCAGCAACGTAATCAACAACATAGTTTCTGTTGATGAACGTTCCTTCTGAAGTGTGAGCCGTAACAACTCTATAGACGACGTTTCCAAAGGTAACAAGGTCGTTTACCTTATAGTAAGTATCTGGTTGCCATGCACCTCTCTGCTCCAGACCTTCTAAGTGAATATTCCACTTCGATAGATCTGTTGCGTAAAAGTCAGCCGTACTAGCGACAGAAGTGTGGTTCGCAACCGCGACATAAGTGTTACCACCGAACTTAGCGATGTCGTCAATCAGGTACGATCTGGAAGGCGCCCAATTGCCAGTCCAGTTGAATTTTACTCTTCCAAGTCTAAACTCAGCCATTTTTTCTCCTGTTTAATTATTATTTGGGTCCGATAGAGTTGTAATCATAATCTGGTCCGTTGAACCTGATGACGAAAAATCCGTCATCATCTATGTAATAATATAGATTTCTTCTGTCAAAGCGGATCTGTTGATATTTATCATTTGGATCATCTAGAAGTTTTTTCTCAGTTGCAATATCATTTCTAATAATGGATGTTTTTCCAACACCAACGTCATAGGTTCCGTAATCAATGCCGTCACCAAACTCAGGAACACCAGTTCCATCTGCTCGGTAGAATTCTCCAAGCTCAGTTCCCGCAGCACTAACCTTGGCAAAATATAACATGTGATCCGCATCTCTTCTAAGTGCGTACACGAAAAAACCAGAAGATTCTGATGGTAAAAACTCACCAGAAATGGAGTTTGATAGGGTTAATGCCATGTTTTACGCGCCTCTGTTATTGAAGACTTTCCATAGTGTACCATTCCAAATGAATGTTACTGATGCACCCGAAACGTCCATAATAAAAGGAGAGGATTCCCTAACAAGATGTCCATTCTCAAAATCATAGGCGGAGACAATACTAACTGGGTTAATACTCATGAAATTAGTAAAGTCTTCAACCCAAACCCAGTCACCAACAGCACGAGGAGTTGGTAGTGTGATATTAAATCCACCAGAGGTGCTTGAAGAATCTACTGTATATTTTTGGTTCGTGTTGGCAGTGTAGTTCCCACTAATAAATGTCCATCTTGATTTTGTTAGTTCAAATCCACCAGGAGTTACACCGTCATGAACAACAGCAGTGTTTTTGTCTGTGTCAACAGTAATTTCAGCTAGGGCCCCAGTGAAGTTAAAATGCTCCGCTGTGGTTCCCTTTCTAAACTGTACCTGTTTAGTCATGATTCAAAACTCATGAACGGTATGCTTCTGGTTTATTTATACAATTTTAGATGATGACTACATATGTTCTGCCCTCTTCAAATCTGAGAATTTCAGTTTGTGCGTTAGAATAGAAGTTAGCAATTCCAACTGCGATGTAAGTTGCTCTT
>Ga0222715_10004289_pt1 | contig 12441 bp, 25 predicted proteins | sample C33_9DmetaG_FD_165056 | JGI IMG/M metagenome (GOLD analysis project Ga0222715, IMG submission 165056) | Estuarine water microbial communities from San Francisco Bay, California, United States - C33_9D | ecosystem: Environmental > Aquatic > Marine > Unclassified | place: USA: California...
TTGTATTTACGGTGTAGGTACAGCAGTATCGCCAGACTTAAATCTTGCAATTGAAAAGGCAAAGATGATTGCCAAAGCTGAACTTGCAGATATTGTTATGGGTAAAATGAACAAGGATAGTAAACAGTATGTTACTGAACTTGGTAAAGCAAACACCAAAACAGTTGTAAGTGAAGTAGAATCTACAATTGTAAATCAAATCAAAAATACACCTGTAAGAGGTTATGAAATCTTTGCTCAGGATGTAACTTTGACAACTAAAAAATATTATAGAGCTTGGATTGGTTTGAGATTGCCATTAGGCGAATATAATAAAATGTATAACTTCACTATCGACCAGGCTGTTGACGCATACAATTTGAGGTTAAAAGCGGAAGATAAGTGGGAAGACTTAACGAAAGATAATGACAATGGAAATACAGATATACAGTAAACCTAATTGTATCTATTGTGATAAATCTAAGGCCTTGGTAAAAGGCCTTGGAATGACCTACGAAGAAAAAGTATTTGGTAAAGATTTTAAAACACCAGAAGAACTTTATGAAGCTGTAGGTAAACAAGTAAGAACTATGCCTCAAATTAAAATTGATGGCGAACTTATTGGTGGTTACAATCAATTAGTAGAGTATTTGCACGATAAAGGATTAGTAACATTTGACGGGAAGATTGTCTAGTGAATGAAGATGGTAAGATTATACTTTTTCCTAAAGACCGTATTGTTAAGAAGAACAACACAGGTCCTAAAGATGAAAAGTTTTCAAAAAAGGTTGAGAAACAACAAACAATACAATTTGTTGAATCTGCCGTTGACGACATTGCATTAGACCTTTTAAAAAAATGTGTTGATTTGGCTATGAAAACAAATACTTTAGAATTTACTAAAGACTTCTCTTATGTAGTTGATGCAATGAGAAGTATGATAAAAAGAGATTTTGGTTTGAATCATGTCGTACAAAAAGTGGTTGACAATACGGTTCAAATCGACACTTCACCAAAAGGTGAACAAATTGCTAGAATAGATTATAGTAAAATCTATGACACAAAGTCTAAATCTGTAAAAAAGATTAGTGAGATTACAGACGAAGCAGACGAAGCAGACGGTGGTATCGAGTTTATTCCAGACTTTGATTTAGACCCACCAGATAATGACAACTGAATTCCAATGGAATCGCCTCGACAGGTTGTAAAATAGTTATAAGAAAGGACGGTAACAAATGTTATCAAATATAATGTCTATATTTAAATCTAATAAAGGAGAAACTGACATGGCTAAAACTAAACTTTCAAAAACTGAAAAGGTAAGAAACCTTTTTTCAACAGGTCAATCTGTTACTTGGAAAACTCTAAGAAACAAATTTGACTTAACTTCACCAGCATCAATGGTTGGTAAGTTGAGAAACGAAGGTATGATGATTTATGAAAATAGAACATCTGCTGGAGTAGCATATAGAGTAGGTACACCATCAAAAGCTGTAATCGCAGCTGGTCAAGCCTCTTTATTTGGTTCACAAGGTTACGCTAACGCCTAACCATTATTTGGTGGCGGAGAAATCCGCCACCATTTCTAAATATTTTTAAATGTATATGACAGAATTCAAAAACGGTATCTTTAAACTTCTTAAAAGACTTGGTACAACAAGTTTAGGTAGAGCTATCGTTTATACTATTGGCCATATAATTATTGCAATGACAAGTAATAGATTAATTACAGGTGCAGATTGGTCACTAGCAGGTATTGACGCAGTAGTAGAACCTATCATAAATGGTGGTTGGTACTATTTGTTAGACAGATTATGGAGTAGAAATGCCAAAGTTTTATAAAGTATCACCAAAGTGGAAAAAGTCCATTTTTGAATATTCAAAATTTGAAAACGAAGATAATACTGTATCATTTAATACAGAAGAAATGTACCGTTGGGGGCATTGTATTGTTAAAGTAGAAGATGGAGAAGAATTGGCCGATATTATTGGTAATCCTATCGACAGTAGAAATGAATTTGAATTTGAACATACAATGGTAGAAGACCAAGAGGTTGATGACCAATGTTCTTTTTATTTTCAGAATTGTAGAGGTGTTACTGAAGAAGAACTTGACGAAAAATGGGAAGAAGATGGCCACGATTATCTTATGGATACATATGGCGAACCAGTAGATTTTTGGACTATTTACCAAGGCGAACTAGATATTGAAGATGTTACATCACAATACATTGTGGTCAATTAATGACAAGACAAGAAGAATTAAATTACAGAATGGTAAGAACATTGGCAGAAGCAAATAAAAATAACCCAATGAAAAGAAAAGTTGATACATACGAGTATGAAAGTTTAGAAACTTGTATCAAATCAGACCAGGTACCAGCTAACCATATAGCAGAAATATTTACGGATAAAGAATACTACAAATGGTATGCAAAAAGGAATTTTAAATAATGTATTTTCCAGTTACTCAAACATTTGATTTTTTCAAAGACCCTCATAGAATAATTAAATTTGCAAACTCACTTGAATATAAAGATGAAGACAATCATTATCCTGGTAGAAGGAGTGCGAACATACACGAAGTAAATTATCCTTTGTTTGAAAATATTAATCAAAAAATATTATCTCTTTTTTATCCTAAAAAACTTGCAAAATACAGTTATAATGCTGTTGCTAATTTTCAAAAAATTAATTATGACGAAGCTAAGTTTATGGGCAAAACAGGATGGATACATGATGATGGTGCTGATACTTTAACCGCTATTATATATCTTACGCCTGAAAAATCAACACAAGGCACATCAATTTATACATCTAAACAACCAATGAATAATTATGAAAATCCAAAAATAAAATACGAGTATAACCGGGGGTTGCCAGTTGATGAAAATGAGTATAAAATTGCTTTAAATAATCATAATAATCAGTTTAGAAAGGTGAGTCAATTTTATTCAGAATTTAATAGTATGATTTGTTTTGATTCTAATTTATTTCATGGAGCTGATTTTGATTTGGAACCCGGAGAAGAAAGATTGACATATATAGTTTTCTTTAACAAAATTACAGCCTCTTATTTTCCTAGAGTAGAATGTGATGTGGTATTATGATATTAGTTGACTTAAACCAAGTATTGATTTCAAACTTTATGGTGCAAACGAGAGGTGCGCCAGATGTTAAACCAAATAAAGAAATGATTAGACACATGGTAGTCAATTCATTAAGAGGTTTTAATGTAAAGTTTAAGAACAAATACGGCAAAATGGTTTTATGTGCAGATGCAGGTAATCCATGGCGTAGAGATGCCTTTCCTAATTACAAATACAGCCGTAGAAAAGGTAGAGATGATTCTGCTTTTGATTGGGAAAATATATTTAATATTATAACGGAAATAAAAAATGAACTTAGAGATAACTTCCCGTATGCAGTTATGTATATTGAGAGGTGTGAAGCTGATGATATTATTGCTACTTTGGCTAAGTATTATCATCAATCTGAACCTATAATGATTGTATCAGGCGACAAAGACTTTATACAATTACAAAGATTTAACAATGTTGAACAATATGCCCCTATACAGAAAAAGTTTTTAGGTGAAGACATTGTGCCAGAAGAATTTTTAATGGAACATATTATTAAAGGTGACAGGTCAGACGGTATACCAAATATATTATCACCTGATGACTGCTTTGTAACTGGTGAAAAACAAAAACCAATTACTAAGAAAAGATTACAAGAATTTTCAAGTGGCCAAATGGACGCAGAAACAAAAACCAATTTTGAAAGAAACAAGAAGTTGGTGGACTTGATGCAGATACCAGGACTACTAGAAAATGAGATTATAAATAGTTACCGACAATATAAGTTTAATGACCGTTCTAAGTTATTAACTTATTTTATTGAAAATAAATTGAAGTCTTTAATGGAGAACATTGGTGACTTTTAACATGGAGAAATAATATGGCAGAAGCAAATCCAAACTTAATGTCAAAACAGGCAATGACTACCATGGCTTCCACTAGAGGCACAGGTAAGTTATTATTCCACGAAGTATTGACTAAAGTTAATAATGCAAAAGATAAACCTAAAAAGGTAGAAGTGTTAAAACAACACGATACACCAGGTTTAAGAAGAATCATTAAAGGTTCATTCGACCCAAATATCAAATGGGATATACCAGAAGGAACACCTCCTTACATTGCTAACGAGGCACCCGAAGGTACAGAACATAGTTTACTAGAAAATGAAAGTAGAAAATTATGGCATTTTGTAGAAGGTGCAGATAATACACTATCAAAAACTAGAAAAGAAACTATGTTTATTCAGATTTTAGAAGCTTTACACAAAAGCGAAGCTGAATTAGTCATTCAAATGAAAGATAAAGAACTTCATAGACATTACAAAGGCCTTTCAGCCGCTGTAGTTAAAGAAGCTTTTAACTGGAATGACGATTATAAGACACCCTAAACGAGAATCACTCTCATTTAGAGACCTCCAGGGGGTGGTCAAAGATGACGCACCCCCTATTTTTTTTAAAAACCATTGATTTTACACGCTTTTTTTCTTAAAAAAGTGCTTGCCTCTACCCTCATTTTAGTCTATAATATAAATATAAACGATAGAAAAGGAGAGATTATGAAATATTTGATAACTTTAGCGACTATTTTAGGTGCCTTATTTTGGTTTCTAATTAGTGGTTTTAATACGGCAATGGCTGGCGAAGATTACAACAAAGCAGTTATCGGTCATGTTATTACAAATTCTGATAAGATTGACCATTCAAAATTGATTGAACAAGAAATGCAAAAGTTGGCTTATGTGATGATGTTACAAATGGCAGACACTTTAGAAAAAACTATGCCATATATCATTGACGATATTACATCAAAACTAAGACAAGAATCTGACCAGTTATATAAGTGTAAATTATTAGAAGACACGAAAATTGCTGATAAAGAATGTTCGAAGCAGTAGAAATTATTTTGGCATATTTTATATTAATTTTAAAGGAGAGAAATGACGAGAGCGAAATCAAAAAAGTTTAAAGATGATGTACCTGAAATACCATTTCAGTATGATTTTTATTTGGTATATTGGGAGGATATCCAATCAGATGCAGGTTGGAAATCTTTAAAAGATATTCAAAAAATGAAACCGGCTATTTGTGTATCAACAGGTTGGTTGGTAAAGAAAGATGCAAAGGTTCATGTTTTGATGAGTGACTACAATTATGATGATAATTACGAACTTGCAGACGGTGGTAACACAACAGTTATACCTACGAAGAATGTAATTAAGAAATTCAAAATTGCAGATTTATAAACCAACTATCTAAAGGAGAGTTATATTATGGCGAGTAAAGAAATTGACCGTTATCTAAAGGCACAGATTGAGAATATTCCTGATAAGTTAAGGAAATTTAGGGACAATCAGTTAGAGTCAAAAATGGTGTATTACACAGGCAATTGGGCTAAAGATGTCCAAGACAACCTTACAGAAAGACAATCAGAAAAACTTTTTAAGAAGATGCAAAAAGTCCGTAATGAAGGCGGCCTTTTATTTTTTCAGAAAAGGTTGACCCCCATAAAAATTGGTGATACCGAGTATGATAAAGCTGAAACTATATACGGATATGAATATATCTGTATGAAAGAAAGTAGAGTAAATGCTCTTAGGGGATAAAATAAAAACAATATTTTCTACGCTTGCTTTTTGTATAATCATAGCATTTTGTTCTGTAATATACTATAATTATCAATTGCATGCTGAAGAAAAAATTGAAGCTGTTGAGTCTTTTAAAATTAAAAAACCAGATTTTAAGCATGAAAGTCATCAACAATTTTTAGATGCTGTAAATGTGTGTATAGATTACATATACCATACTACAAGTGATGTAATGCCTGTTAATAGAGAACTTTTATTAGCACAGGCAGCTTTAGAAAGTGCATGGGGCACAAGTAGATTTGCATTAGAGGGTAATAATTTATTTGGTATTAGAACTTATGATTTAAGAGAACCACATATGTTACCTTGGAAAGATAAACCACAGAAATGGGGTGTTAAAGTTTTTCAACATGAATGTGACTCGGTACAGAACTATATGGATGTCCTAAATAATGGTACTGCTTTTGAAAAATATAGAGAATTAAAATACAATGGTGAAAATGACCCATTTGTTTTAGTTGAAACATTAGAAGCATATGCTTCAGATAAAAACTACTTCTCTAAAATAAAAAGTATCATTAAAAAAATTAGAGCAGAATATAAGTTAAATTACATTAGGTAAAATCATGTTTACAATATTAATCACTTTTATATCGGCTATTTCTATATCTGTTATAGCAGCCGGTTATTCAATCGCAGGTCTGGCTACTCTATTTGCAGGTGCAGTTGTGCCTATTATTGCTATGGGTAGTGCATTAGAAGTAGGTAAACTTGTAGCCGCCAGTTGGCTCTATAATAATTGGCGTAACGAACTTGTACCTAAAACTTTAAAAACCTATCTTACATTTGCCGTTATAGTTTTAATCTTTATTACATCTATGGGTATCTTTGGTTTTTTATCAAAGGCACACCTTGACCAAGTACAACCGACATCATCTAATAATATTAAAATAGAATTATTAGATAAACAAATTAATCAACAACAAATCATTATTAATAGGTCAACTAAAACATTAGATAGTTTAGATAAAGCTTTAGACACATACATTGATATGGAATATGTGACTAGAGGTTTAAAAGAAAGAGAAAAACAAAAAGAAGAAAGAGAAACTTTACAAACAGCAATTAATAATGCTAGTGATAAAATTGGTGAACTTACAGAACAAAAATCAGTATTACAATTAGAACAAGATAAGATTGAGGCCGAAGTAGGACCAATTAAATATATTGCAGAACTCATTTATGGTGATGAGGCAAAAGACCACTTTGATGAAGCTGTTAGGTGGGTAATCATTATATTAATATTTGTATTTGACCCATTGGCGGTATTATTATTGATAGCTGCCAACATTTCCTTGAGAACCCGGAAGGAAGGGTTGAATGAGGTTGAAAAAACCAAAACGGTAAACCTAAAACAGGAATTAGAAAAAGAGCGTGCCAAAAGTGCCAAGCTCAGAGCAAAAGAACGAGATTATAAGGGTTTTGTAAGAAAACTAGGTGCCAAAGAACTATCAGATTTGGATCCAGATGAAATTAGAATTAAATTAGACCAGGTTATGGACTGGAATGAGAAATCTAAACAACCATAGGCTTGACAAATGACTAAAAATAGTGTAATATTAGTAGATATGATGCACACAATTGACTTAAAAAGAATCATGGGAGATACACAAACAACAGAACAGAAAATTCTGGCCGTTATAAATGTATGTAAACAAGCTACGAGTGATTGGGCTAAGAATTATTGGTTTGATGTATTTGTTAAATTGTGTAAAAAGTATGATAGAATGGACTTATACAATAAACACTTACACTAGGGAGATATATTATGAACATTTTTTATTTGCACCAAGACCCACAAACGGCCGCTAGAATGGCTTGTGACAAACACACTTCAAAAATGATTGTAGAAAGTTGTCAGATGTTATCAACGGCACACCGTGTACAAGATGGTACAGAATATTATGATAAGACAGCAAATGGTCGTAAAATTAAAAGATGGCGTCACCCTAATCCTAATTTAGAACCAGTTTTATATAAGGCTAGTCATGTAAGACACCCTAGTACAATATGGGTAATGGACTCAGCCTGGAATTATGTATGGTTATATAATCATATGTTAGAACTAAATGAAGAATTTAAAAAGAGATATGGCCATGTCCAAAACCATAAATCGGTTAGACTTTTAGGCAGTATATTATCTCATCCGCCTACCAATGCAAATTGGAAAAAGAAAGGCACAGATGCAACACCAGCAATGCCAGATTATTGTAAAATACCTGGTGATAGTGTTGCAAGTTATCGTAAATATTACATAATGGAAAAAGTAAGATTTGCAACATGGAAAAAACCTGCTAAGGCACCTACTTGGTACTTAGAAGGCGTCAAACAATATCAAAGTAAAGGAGTGATATAATGGCATTAGGTAAAGAATATAATAGAGAAAATATGATTGATGCAATCGAACAACACGCAAAAGGTCATATTGCTAAGCACACTATGAATGTAGAAGTGTATTTAAAAAACGCAGCTGGTGTTGGTGAACATCCAGATATTTTAGAAGCAATTGAAAAGGAACTAAAGGTCATTGCAGAATACCATGACCAACTTGAAGTCCTTAATAAATACTTTAAATAGGAAAAAATATGCCAACATATGATTTTGAAAATACCAAAACAGGTGAAGTAACTACCGAAATGATGTCTATTGCTGAACTTGATGAGTTTAAGAAAAATAATCCTCATATGAAACAACTTATCAGCAAAGTAAACATTGTAAGCGGAGTTATGGGTATGGGTAAAATGAAAACAGATGGTGGCTGGAAAGATATGCTAAGTCGTATTGGTGACGCACATCCAGGTTCTAAAGTGCATGACTTATACGGTAATAAATCTATCAAAGATATTAAAACAAGACAAGTTTTACAGAAACACCAAAAACGACAAGCACAACAAAAAAAAGGAAAGTAATATGGCAGATATACCAGATTATATGCGAGGTTTTGATTTAGATGAAGATTGGGGAATTACGCCTGTTTCAAAACCAGCTGAAACGGCACCTGCTATTGACCCAACCGTAATCGAAAACTCAAACTTAGAGTTATCAAAAGTTAAAGATGATGTTTCATCAATTAAATCTATGATGAATGAAATTATGCAGATTGTTGCTGAAAAGGATGCGATTACTGAAGATGTAAACAACGAAGCATATGAAAATAGATTTAAAGAATTAGAAAAAGTTATATTGCCATTTTTATATAACTTATCTAAATCAGACGAACCTTACATACATTGGCCAAATAGAGGTCCAATTATTAAGGCACAGATTGAGAAAATCCTAAAACTCACAAGGGGGTAACATGGATGCAAAGACGAAACATAAGCAGTTGAAAAAAGAAGTTAACGAACTTGAAAAGCAACGAGCTGAAGATAGGTCTTCTACATTATGGTCTAAAATAAAAGAGATGAAAAAACTCAAATTAAAGGCAAAGGAAAAACTAAATGCAATCAAACTACGATAAATGTTTAGAAACTATTTTACACCATGAAGGTGGTTATGTAAATCATCCTAAGGATCCTGGTGGCGAAACTAATTTAGGTGTTACTAAAAGAGTATATGAAGAATTTGGTGGCACAAAAGATATGAAAGACTTAACAGTTGAAGATGTGGCGCCGATTTACAAAACTGGTTATTGGGATAAAGTAAAAGGTGATGAACTTCCTGGTGGATTAGATTTATGCGTATTTGACTTTGGTGTTAATGCAGGTCCAGGCCGAGCAGCTAAGTATCTACAAAAAATGATTGGTACTGTTGTTGACGGTGGTATTGGTCCTAATACACTAAGAACATTAAAAGGTTATGTTGAAGAAAAAGGTATCGAAGACACAATCAAAGATTATCAAAGTGCTAGACAAAGTTACTATGAACAATTAAGTACCTTTGATACTTTTGGTAAAGGTTGGACTAGACGAGTTGACGAAACTACTGAGTTAGCTTTGTCAATGACCGACTGAAAGAAAGAAGAAGCCTGTAGAGAGCAAAGAGATTATATAAACAATTTATATAGTCGAAAAGGCACTTAATTAAAAAGTGATTTGGAGAAATTATTATGATATATGATGAGTGGTTTCCAACAGTTATAGGTTGGGCAGACTATCCTTTTTATGATGAACTTAATGAAACAGTTATGCCCAACTTAAATAATATTATGAATTATGATGAGAATGGCAGGTCATATCATAACTGGCATGATGACCCAGCTTTTTTAAAATTATCAAAATGGATTGATAATGAAGTTTTAAGTTATTGTTCTAAACACAATTTTTATAATAAAAAACTAAATTGTTTTGAGTGTTGGTCTATAGATTATCCATATGGCGAATCAAATGTCGCTCATGCTCACACAGGTTCAATTGTGAGTGTTAATTTTTTTCTAAAATCTCATATTGATGATGAGGGTACAAGGTTTAAAAATCCTGTAACTGATATGATGAATCCTATGAACTTATCTGTTAAAGATGATTTCACAATCGGTGGTCGTTTAAATGAATGGACATATAACGATTGTCATTATCCTCCTAAAGAGGGTAGATTATTAGTCTTTAGAAGTTACTTAGAACACTACACAGTATCAAAAAAAACAGATACCAAAAGAATAATATTGTCAGCTAATTACAAATAAGGCTTGACATTATTGATTTTTTGTAATATAATTAACTATACAATTAAAAAGGAACTGAAATGGCAAAGAATTTTATACAATTAGATGAGAGTAAATTACCTAAAACAAAAGGTAAAAATGTAAATGGTTTTAGGTTTTATGATATTGATGGTCATGCCTATCCTTCCGTAACAACTGTACTTGGTGTTAAGAAATCTGCTGAACTTCAAAAGTGGCGAGATTCGATTGGCGAAGATGCAGCCAAATGGGAAATGGGTCGTGCCGCTCGTAGAGGTAAATCTACACATACTTTAATCGAACAATATTTAAAAGGCGAAACACCTTCAGAAAGAAGTGTATTGCCTCTTGGATTATTTAAATTAATCCGACCATATGTTGACCAAATTGAAAATATACATTGCTTAGAAACAATTATGTATTCTAAACAATTAACACTTGCTGGCCAAGTAGATTGTATTGGTGAATTTAATGGTAAATTATCTGTTATTGACTTTAAAACAGCCAATAAAGAAAGACTGGAAAGTTGGTGTGAGGGTTACTTCAAACAAACAACTGCTTATGCAATTATGTATGAAGAACTTTTTGGTACACCGATTGACCAGATTGTCGTTCTAATCGCTAGCGAAGATGGTTCAACTCAGGCTTTTGTTAAAGATAAGAAAGATTATATTGAACCACTAAAAGAAGAAATAGCTTACTTTTATAAATATTTTGAAGAACAAAACAAAGATAAAGTAGAGCAAAAATAATATTAAAGTGGTGGCCGAATTTTATCGTAAGGAGACGGCCATGAGAAACATTTTTATTGCAATAATTATATCATTTTTGTCATTAGCTGCTAACGCTGACAATCACGCTCCGCAGTTAGAAGATAATGGTAAGAAATATGAATTATATATGAATGGCTTACCAGCAATGTGTGGTATGTCATCTGAGGTATTAAAGTACGCTGATGACCACAACTTTGTACCATTTAGTATATCGAATGGTAGAGCGGGTAGTCAACCAGACGGAGAAATAGTTTTTATAGTAACACATTGGGTTCAAAAAGAGGGTGATGCTCAAATGATAACAATAACTACCTTATCAGGTATGGAAAGTTGTATCTATTTTGTTAGTTATAATACACAGTTATCCCCTAATTTTGGAAACAATATATAAGAATTGCTTGTTGACGACAGGTGATAGGTAAACTGGACGAGGGTGCAACTCCCTCCACCTCCACCATAAACACATTCTAGTAGTGTGCTTATGGGGGGTGTGGTAGGATTCGACAGGTGCTAAAGAACTGTAAGAGAGTAATAGGTGGCAACCTTTCATGCTAATTAAACGCAAACGATAATAACTTTGCATTAGCAGCCTAGTCTGCTTAGGGTTTTGTGGAGTGTACCTCGTAACAGAAACACTCCACGCTTTACTTTAACAACAAACTGTGATATATTAATATTATGAAATCAAAAGAATTTAGTTTAAAAATAGAACAAGTCCGTAGAGAGAAAAGAATCTCATACATGGAGGCAGTTTTAGAATTTTGTAAAGAAAAAGACTTAGACCCCGGCCAAGTTAGTGGCCTCATCTCAAAATCCCTAAAAGAAAAAATCAAAGCAGAAGCAATAGAACTTAAATTATTAAAGGGCTCTGCTAATATGTCACAAGGAAAGTTACCTGTATGAATATAACATTGATTGATAAAATGGGAAGTGATTTGTCAGTTGTAAATGCAGCTCGTGTATCGTTTTCTAAAAGAAAAGAAAAGTTTGATGAAAAAGACGAAAGACTTATTAAGTATCTTGCAGAACATAATCATTGGTCACCATTTGGTCATGCAAGTTTACAATTCTTAATTAAGGCACCTATATTTGTTGCACGACAATTAGTGAAACACCAAGTTGGTTTAGTTTGGAATGAAGTTAGTCGTAGATATGTAGATGATGAACCAGAATTTTATATGCCTTTCATATGGCGAAGTAAACCAGAAGATAAAAAACAAGGAAGTGGTACAAAAGAATATGAATATGATATTTCTGAAATTGTAGAAGCTTCTAAAACTGTTTACAAAAATATGATTGAAGAAGGCATAGCACCAGAGATGGCAAGAATGATTTTACCTCAGAATA
>Ga0222715_10004291_pt1 | contig 12440 bp, 13 predicted proteins | sample C33_9DmetaG_FD_165056 | JGI IMG/M metagenome (GOLD analysis project Ga0222715, IMG submission 165056) | Estuarine water microbial communities from San Francisco Bay, California, United States - C33_9D | ecosystem: Environmental > Aquatic > Marine > Unclassified | place: USA: California...
CTTGGTGTTGTCCCTGAGCTAATTATACTTAAAGGAAGAAGTGGGCCTCTAGCCTTTAACTGGGCTGTATATAGCAAGTCGATTTTAAACACAGAAAGTTTGTTTTTAAATTACCCTGACGGTAAAGCAAATATTAACAATACATATTGGAATTCAACAACTCCTACTAACACAAATTTTTCATTAGGCTCTGGCTCTGGAGTGAATGCTAGTGGAGGTGAGTTTATAGCCTACCTCTTCGCCACACTAGCAGGAGTAAGCAAAGTCGGAAGCTACACAGGCACAGGTTCTGACTTGAACGTAGACTGCGGCTTCTCGGCAGGAGCAAGATTTATTCTAATTAAGCGTACAGATGCTACTGGCGATTGGTACACCTACGACAGCTTTAGAGGCATAGTCGCAGGTAACGATCCATATATACTGATGAACACCGGAGACGCTCAAGTCACTAACACAGACTACATCGATCCGTTATCTAGCGGCTTTACCGTAACCTCATCTGCTTCTAGCACAGTTAATGTGTCTAGCGGCTCTTACATATTTTTAGCAATAGCATAAAGTTTAGGACATAAGACATGGCTAACTTATCGGACATCATTACACCAACAAATATTGTTACTTTTACTGGTGCAGCTACGCTGACTAACAAGACATTAACAGCTCCTGTTTTGACTGCTCCGGTTTTAGGCACTCCTGCTTCTGGAACGCTGACTAACGCAACTGGTCTACCTCCTGCGGGTGTAGTAGGCACAGCGGCTATTCTGGGTGCTAATACTTTTACTGGGACGCAAAACTTAGCGGATAACACGCTACAGAGAGCTAACCTTTTAGACTACTCAGAAGTAACAAACGCACTAGGAAACACTACAGGTGCTAAGACAATTGATCTTGCACTAGGCAACTCAGTCACAGCTACTACAACAGGTGCTACGACTTGGACGTTCTCTAATCCGACTGCAAGTGATGAGCTTTGCAGCTTTAGTATTAAGTTAGTCAACGGTGGCTCGGCAGCACAAAACTGGCCTTCATCGGTTGATTGGCCTGCCGCAACTGCTCCTACACTCACGACATCTGGTACTGACGTTCTCGTGTTTATTACCTGTGACGGTGGTACTACTTGGTATGGTTTTGTTGCCGGACTCGCCCTAGCGTAGAGGATTTAAAATGCCAAGCACTAAGAAATTACTACAAGCAGCGGCAGGAAGTGCAGGTGGTGACCCTCTGTACGTTGAGGATGTCTTCTCGACTTATTTGTATGATGGTAATGGCTCTAATCGCTCTATTACTAACGGTATTGACCTTGCGGGTGAGGGTGGGTTGGTTTGGGCAAAAATGAGGTCAGGAACGCCGTCAGGCGGTAACAATGTTTTATATGATACTGAAAGAGGGGCAGGTAAATACTTAATATCAGATTTAACTTCTGCGCAGTCTGCAACTGATTCTGTTGCATTGACTTCTTTTAATTCAAACGGATTTTCTTTGGGTGTCGATAATGCCTCTGGTTTAATAAATTACGCAACTAGAGTTTACGCCTCATGGTCATTCCGCAAGGCTGAAAAATTCTTCGATGTTCAAACGTGGACGGGAAATGGTGTTGCAGGGAGACAAATCCCGCACTCGCTTGGCAGCACACCGAGATTTATTATCACGAAGCGCACAGACGGTGCTGATAACTGGAAGTGTTATCACGTTGGCAATCCCTCTCCTGCTGAAGATCATGTAATTGAGCTAGATAATTCAAACGCAGCAGGTAATGAATCTATATGGAATGATACTGCCCCAACATCTACTAATTTTACGGTTTCAGCGGGAGGAGCAATTAACGCAAACGGTTATACCTACGTAGCCTATCTATTCGCCTCAGACGCAGGAGGCTTTGGAGGCGATGGCGATGAGAATATTATTAAGTGTGGGAGTTATACAGGTAATGGCAATGTAACTGGGCCGCTTATTAACTTAGGTTTTGAGCCACAGTTTGTTCTAATTAAAGCAGCGAGTCGCACAGGACATTGGTTTTTACTTGATGTATTGAGAGGCATTTCAACTGGCACAAGTTCTAGTTCTCCCGGAACTAATCAATATTTGTTAGCCAACTCCTCCGGACCAGAGGGAGCAACGACATCTATCAATGTAAACTCTACAGGTTTCCAACCAAGAACCACGGACGACTCTGTAAACGAGAATGCCGCTACATACATCTACATAGCCATCCGCCGCCCAATGAAAACTCCTGAGTCTGGGACTGAGGTTTTTGCTATGGACACTGCTGACGGAACACCTCTGCCTCAATATGAATCTGGCTTTGTAACAGACTTTGAATTTAATCGAAGTGCTACAAGCGCCGCATACACGGCTATAAGCTCACGCTTGACAGGCAACGAGTATCTTAGAACAAACGATACAAATGCGGGTGCGCCTGATAACGATATAGCTTGGGACTTTATGGATGGGTGGGGTAGTGCTACTTGGACTCTTGCAGGGCAGTACTCTTGGATGTTCAAACGCGCCACAGGCTGCATGGATGTGGTTGCTTATAGTGGTAATGGGACTGCGGGGACTACTCAGGCGCATAACTTGGGTGTAGCGCCTGAGATGATGATTGTAAAAGTTAGGAATATAGTGGAACCGTGGGCTGTGTACCACACGGGATTAAATGACGGCGTTACTCCTCAAAACTACCATATACGTTTAACTAACGGCGCAGAGGCAGCAGACTCTGACATTTGGAACAATACAGCACCTACCTCTAGTGTATTTACCACAGGAGGAAATGACAAAGTAAACGCTAATGGCGGGACATACATAGCTTACCTCTTCGCCACACTAGCAGGAGTAAGCAAAGTAGGAAGCTACACAGGTACAGGTTCAGACTTAAACGTAGACTGCGGCTTCTCGGCAGGTGCTAGATTTATCCTTATCAAGCGTTCTGACTCTGCTGGCGACTGGCACTACTGGGATAGTTCGAGGGGCATATCGGCATCTACGGATCCATATCTCTTGCTGAACTCCGATGCTGCTCAAGTCACTAACACGGACTACATTGACCCGCTATCCAGTGGGTTTACCGTAACCTCATCTGCTCCTGCTGCGCTTAACGCCAGTGGCAGCAACTACATATTTTTAGCAATAGCATAAGGAAAGTATTATGGAATATCGTATTCAATCAACTGGCGAGCTAAAGACTCAAGGCGAAGTCAGAAAGATACACAGCAACACATCACTGCCACGAGTTTGGGACGCAGACACTTGCGCGTTCTTAGGCGTTGACCCTGTACTCGCAGCACCCAAGCCTGAGCCAAGCGCAGCCTACAAGCAAGTAGGTCGCAACGGTGCAGTGCAAGACGCTAACGGTAACTGGGTAGAGGCTTACGTTGAAACAGATATGTTTGCCGACACCACAGAGGACGGTGTTACCACTACTAAGGCAGAACATGAGGCGGCTTATCAGGCACAACTCGATGCAACTGCTGCGGCAGGTGTACGAACTAAGCGCGACTCTTTACTTTCTGAGACGGATTGGACAGGTATGTCTGACGTAACGATGGCAGCTGATATGGCTACCTACCGACAGGCGTTGCGTGACATTACAGCTCATTCTGACTTCCCAAATCTGGAAGACTCCGATTGGCCTACTAAACCTGAGTAGAACTAAATGATCGAGATTGGACTAGCACTAGGGGCGGCTAAAAAAGCCTTTGACCTCATACAGTCTGCGATTGATACGGGTCAGCAGGCTAGCGGCCTAATGGACCAACTTGGCGATTTCTACGATGCCAAGGAAAAAGTCCAAGAAGCCAAAGAAGAGCATAAGCGCAAGCCTTCCGGGGCCTACGGTGAAGAGTCCGTAGAATCCTACGCTCTGAAAGTGATACAAGCCGAGGTTGCTTGTGAAGAGTATGAGGCAAAAATCAAAAAAATGTTCATGGCGCAGGGCAAGACTCCGCTGTATCACAAAATGCTTAGGGTTAGATCAGCAGAGCGTGACCGCAGAGCTGCGGCTAAACGTGAGCTGTTGAAAATTCAACGCGAGAAGTTACAGAGGCAACGCGAGCTGAAGAATTTACTCATAGCCTTGGTCGCTTTGGCAATATGTGCGGGTTCTGCAATTTTTATGGCGGCTGTAACAGTAGGGTAGTGTGATGGATTATCAAGTGATGTTCAATGTAACGATAGCAGTAGCAGGATTTGTTGTCGGTTGGTTAGTCAATAGAGTATTTGCACTGCTGGATCGTATTGACGCAGATATGAAAGCCATACCCATGCAGTACGTCACTAAAGACGACTACCGCGAAGACATACGAGAAATCAAAGAGATGCTCGGTGCCATCTTCAAGCGGTTAGATAACAAGGCTGACAAATGAAACTTGATCCTGTCCTGCTAACAATGGCCTGCTCGTGGGCTATGAAGGCTTACAACGACAAGAACAAAGATGCGATCAAGATCGAGTGTGGGCTGACCTCGACTACGGCGTTTGTTGTTAAGCGCAAAACCATCGACATCATTGTGTTCCGTGGTACTCAGCAGGTGGGGGACTGGGCGTTTAACTTGTTCCCTGTGCCTTTGCCGTATGCCGGTAGGCTTTGCCACGGCGGGTTTGTAGCGGCGCATAAGTCTGTCTGGAGTGAGATCGAAGAGCACATAGACTATAAGAAGCGCACACTAATCTGTGGGCATAGCCTCGGTGGGGCACTAGCGGAACTGTCCGCTGCTAAGTTAAACGGTAAGCACGATAACTTGAGCGTCATTACTTTTGGTAAACCAAACACGTTCTTCAAGGGGTTTAAAAAGCCGCTTACGCTCGACGACCAGATTTCTGTGGTAAACGGCAGTGATGCAGTCGCTCGTGTACCCCGTTTGTGCTACGGACCGAGCAAGTCCCAAGAGATGCTGTACTTCTCCAACGGCGGCGTGGACTACATAAACCCGTCTAAGTACTTGCGTAAGAAAGACCGTGGCGTTAAAGACCGTGTTTCAGACCACTTTATGGACGGGTATAAAGCCCGCTTAACTAAGTTCCTAGAGGACCAGAAAAATGGCAAAACTGGCGTTGATATTTAGTGTAGCCCTGCTTATGGCGTCGTGCGCCTCTGTAGAGCAAGTTATTCAAAACAAAGAGATTTATTGCTCAGGTATGTACAAAGGCATCCGAGCAGTAGGCCGTGGCGCGCTTACAATGACTACAGGTGCTGTAGTAGAAGATGTTTGTGACACGATAGACGACATAGTAGCTGAAGAAGTCGAGGAAAACGCCGCTGACGGCGTAACCAAAAGCGCTGGTTAGTCTGTACGACTTTGCGCAACTGATACTATTGTTGAAACAGCTATGACTGAAAAACTACTTGAGATGTTAAAACGGCATGAGGGTGTAGAAAGCCACGTCTACCGTTGTTCTGCCGGATACGAAACTATAGGCGTGGGCAGGAATATCTCTAAGTCCGGTTTAGGGCTGTCAGACGATGAAGTCGATTACCTGCTAGAGAACGATATAGTACGCGTTATTAAGGAACTTTCTTCGGAATATCCGTGGTTTAAGAACCTTGATGGCGTACGAAAAGATGCTATTATAGACATCGGATTTAACCTTGGTGCCACTCGACTTCGTGGTTTCAGGCGCGCATTAGCTGCTATGGACGCAGCAGACTACAAAACCGCATCTTTAGAGTTTTTAGATTCCAAGTGGAGTCGGGATGTTAAGGGACGCTCAACCGAACTCGCGTACATGATCGAGATGGGTGAGTACCTATAATGAGGTTAGGAAATGCCGCTACAGAAACTACAGTTCAAGCCCGGAGTTGACCGCGAGAATACCCGCTACGCTGCCGAAGGCGGTTGGTATGAGACCAACAAAGTGCGTTTCAGACGGGGTATGCCTCAGAAGATCGGTGGGTGGGTGCGCCTGTCGAGTGCTACTTTTCTTGGCATCTGCCGCTCTATGCTCAACTGGGTCACCCTCCAAGGGCAGAACCTCGTCTCGGTTGGCACTAACCTCAAGTACTACATCGAGCGTGGTGGTGAGTATTTCGACATTACTCCTGTCCGTGCCACGGCTACTCTGACTAACCCGTTTACCACTACTTCAGGCTCTGCAACGGTCCTTGTTACTGATGTTGCCCACGGTGCGCTTCAGGGAGACTTTGTTACGTTTAGCGGCGCTGCTGCGGTTGGGGGGCTTACCCTAAATGGTGAGTTTCAGATCAGCCGGATTAACGCAGACTCCTACAACATAACTGCTGCTGCCAACGCATCGTCTAGCGCCACGGGCGGCGGTACTGTTACTGCGACTTACCAGATAAATACAGGCAACGAGATTGCAGTGCCTTTTACTGGGTGGAGTGCGGGTACTTGGGGGGCGAATACATGGGGTAACAGCGGTTCTACATTTGCTCCTATACGGCTTTGGAGTCAGGCTAACTTTGGTGAGGACTTGTTCTTTACCTACCGTGGCGGTGAGCTTTTCTACTGGGATGCAAGCAACGCGGTGACTACCCGTGCTGTGTACGTGACCTCACTTTCTGGGGCGTCAGATGTTCCCACTATAGTTAACAAGGCGTTTGTATCGGACATCTTCCGGTTTGCGTTTTGCTTTGGTGCGAACGATCTGGGTACTAGCACGCTTGACCCTATGCTTATCCGTTGGTCTGACCAAGAAGACGTAGCTAACTGGACCCCTGCCGCTACTAACCAAGCCGGTAGCCTACGCCTGTCACGCGGTAGTGAGATTGTTACTGCCATCCAAGCACGTCAGGAAGTACTGATTTGGACCGATACGGCCGTCTATGGCTTGCAGTATCTAGGTGCTCCAGAGGTGTGGGGTGCGCAATTACTAGGCGACAACATTACGATAGCAAGCACTAACGCTGCGGTGTATTCCGGCAACATTGCTTATTGGATGGGTACGGATAAGTTCTACAGCTACGACGGTACGGTTAAGACACTGCCTTGTTCGGTTAGAAGCTATGTGTTTAACGATTTCAACTTTTCTCAGTACGCCCAAGTTGTTGCAGGTACTAACGAGAGATTCGATGAGATTTGGTGGTTCTATTGCTCTGCTGAGTCTACTCAGAACGACCGCTACGTGGTGTATAACTACCTACAAGACATTTGGTACTACGGCACGCTTTCACGCAGTGCTTGGATCGACGCTGACCTACGGGAAAATCCTATGGCGGCTACGTACAACAACAACTTGGTCAACCACGAAGTGGGGTACGACAGCCAAGAAGGGGCAACAGCAAGTGCCATTACAGCTACACTAATATCCTCTGAGTTTGACTTGGACGACGGCGATAAGTTTATGTTTGTTAATAGAATGTTACCTGACGTAACGTTTGAGGGTTCTACGGCTGATAGCCCCGCCGCTGAGATGACTTTATCTCCTATGGAGAACTCTGGTTCTGGGTATAACAACCCCCTATCGGAAGGCGGTAACAGCAGTGCTACGGTAACTCGTTCAGCCACAGTGCCTATTGAGCAATTTACAGGACAGGTCTTTGTGCGAGTGCGTGGTAGGCAGATGGCGTTTAAGATTGAGTCCACTGAGCTGGGTGTGGCTTGGAAACTAGGTATACCACGACTGGATATGCGCCCTGACGGTAGGAGAGGCTAGTGGCACAAGAAAGGCTCGTACAGAAGGTCCAAGCGCCTGCGCTGCCTATACCCAAGGCGGGACCACTCAAGCAGTATCTGGACGACCTGAACAATATTTTGCGTTTGTTTTTTAACCTGCTAGCTAACGCGGTTAACAACGTATTTGGAGAGCAGGGTGGGCGGTTTGTAGAGTCCCCGAACGCTAAGTTCTTTTCTACTGTAGATCAGAACGCCAGTGCCATAAACACAGCTTACGCCTTGCAGTTCGAGAACACGTATTTAGGCGAGGCCATAAGCATAACAGGAACGCCGAAGACGAGAATAACTCCACTTTACTCAGGGGTTTATAACTTTGAACTTTCGGTAGAGTTGACCAGTACTAATGCTAGCTCCAAAGAGCTGTCCTTCTGGGTGCGCAGAAGCGGTGTAGACATAGCAAATACTGGTAGAATGCACGTCGTGGCGGGGTCTGGTGGGGTAGATGACTTTGAATACAGTTTTACCATAGACTTAACAGCAGGGCAGTATATAGAACTTATGTGGGCAACAGACAATACAGGCATAACAATAGACTATGTGGCGGCTGCTAGCCCCCGCCCTGCCGTGCCTTCCACCTTATTAACAGTAGTTTTTGTGTCAGCGTTGCCAGAAACGCTACCGACGCCGTAGGTTAGATATGGGTACTACAACAGGACTAAAAAGCACTTCTTTTGTGCCGGACGGTATAGGGGGGTACAGGCAAGTTGGGTCTTTATCTGACCCGTTTGATGTTGCGGCTACGGTTGCTGATTTATTGACCCCGGTTTCTGATCCTTCTGGGGGGAGGATGACTTCAGGTTTGTTCGATGCTGAAGGAAACTACATTGCCCCAAAGGATTACCCCGGCGGGCAAGACGCCTATAACGCAATGATCGCCGCAAACGAAGGCCCTACTAGCGAAGAATTACGAGACCTTTTTTCTGAAAACCTAACTGCGGGGGATATATACGGCGACCCGCTTGCGGGTTATGAGGGAGTTAGAGACCCCGTAGCTGGTGCTGTTTCTGCCGCAATGCAAAACGATTACCTGAACTCTATTCTTGAGACAGACCCGGCTTTAGACACGCCCTCTACCCTAGAAACTCTTAGCCAAGCACAACAGGATGCCAAAACTGAGGACATGCTCGACAGTATCCTTAGTAACCAAGCAGAAGACGGGACTGGGTTTACCAACGAGAGTGCTCGGATAGCAGCGGAAGGCGTACTCATAGGCAAGATTGCACAAGCTGGAGTAACCGATCCCGCTGCTCAAGAAGCTGCACTTAACTCAGCTATGGGGTCTCTTGAAGAGGGCGGCTCTGGGCTTGATGCAGTTAAAGCGGCGGCTGCGGGCGCTCAAGATTTTGTAGAAGGGTTGTTAAAGGCGGCTAAAGACGCCGTAGACGCAGGGTACGACAAGATTGCAGATATCTTGCCTGATGGAGCCATGCCCGACACTGTAGGTGTTGACCCAACTACAGGACAGACTACCGTTGTTTACGGAAAGACAAGTGGTACTCCAGTACTAGGTGGGACTGTAGGCACGCGGGGTGGAGGGACTTATGCGGGGGTTACTACCACCGGAAGCGCAATTTTTGACAAGCTAATAAAAGTAATTAAAGAGGGTGGAGACATTGGGAGTATAGTTGAGGCAACTACGGGACTTCCGTCTGATATTGTTGACCCCGCTGTTAAAGGCGCTAAAAAAGTTGCTGAGAAAGCTGCTGAAGTCCTTACGTTAGATAATGAAGACGACCCTTCCAAAGTTGTTCTAACTACTACGGGTAAGGAAGCTTTAGACCCTAATAGTACAAACCAAGTCCTTACTGTAGGTGACGATACCAAAGAAGTAGCTGGTAACGGGGTCGAAATTGTTACAGGCAATGAAGCTTTAGACCCTAATAGCACAAACCAAGTATTGACTGTGGGTGGCGGGGCAGATGCCGTAGATACGCTGCTTGGTGGTGACGAATGGCAAAACGATGGCGCTAGTACAGTTGAGGAGGTTATTTCTGGTCGCATAATAGGTGATGGTCTTGACGCTGGTACTGGCCCCGATGAAGTAGTTGATCCTGAGCCGCCTGAGCTGCCACCTTTGCCGCCTGAGCTGCCTGAGCCACCGCCTGAGCTGCCACCTTTGCCGCCTGAGCTGCCTGAGCCACCGCCTGAGCTGCCACCTTTGCCGCCTGAGCTGCCACCTTTGCCGCCTGAGCCGCTGCCAGAAGTGCCTGAGCCGCTGCCAGAAGTGCCTGACCCGCTGCCAGAAGTGCCTGAGCCGCCGCCAGAAGTGCCCGAAGTGCCAGATTTTGGGGGTCAAGGCTTTATGGGCGTACAAACTAAACCGGGCGACTTGGTAGACCTTGGTCCGCTGTACGACATAAGCGCAAGTAGTATTTTCCAAGAACCCCGCGGCGAAGACGAACAAGACACTTTGTCTTATCTGTACCCTAATCTTGGCGGTAGTGATATAGTGCAGGATTATGATATTGAAGAACTTATCAGGTTCTTAGAGAACCAACGAGGGTAATATGGCCGATCCAGTTATTCCACAACGCACAGCGATACGTGGTGTAGTTCCGGGTACTTACGACTCTGAGCGTAGGCCGGGCAGTAGTGGGCAGCGTTATTTTAGCGACATAGAATACGTTGCTAACGTAGACAGCCCTGCTGCGCAAAGGACCGCTAACCTTGCTGCACAAGCTCGTAGAAATGAACAAGCTGCTGGATTACAAGCACTTAACTTGTCTAACTTGGCTAAGCAAAAGCGCCCTGCTACGTTCCTCGACCCTGTAGAAAGTGCTGGAGGTATAGCCACAGTAACTCCAAACCAAACTACTGGGGTACAGCGCATGTACGACCTGCTGGCTCAGTACATACAAGGCACGCAAGTACAGCCTTATGGGTATGGGGAAGAGACACAGACGATGGCCCAAGGCGGTCTCGCTAGTGTAGCCCCTCAAGGTATGTACTTAGGCGGAAGTACTGATGGTATGGCAGACCAAATCCCTGCCACGATAGACAACAGGCAGCCCGCTGCGTTAAGCGATGGCGAGTTTGTTATACCTGCTGACGTGGTGAGCCACTTAGGTAACGGTAATTCAGACTCGGGTGCCAAGCAGCTTTACGGCATGATGGACAGAATACGTAAGGCCCGTACAGGGTCTACTGAACAGGGTAAGCAAATTAACCCTAATAAATTTTTAGCGTGAGGAAAAGATTATGTCCGTACCCGGCGATCCAGTAGGACAACCCGCAAGTACTGAAGGCTCCTTAGCTAGTTGGGCTTCCCCCTATGTAACTAGCATGTTAGGTAAAGGCCAAGCACTTTCCAATATGCCCTTTCAGGCGTACGGCGGCCCTCTAACTGCGGGACAATCTGAGCTTCAGACTCAAGCCTTCCAAGGTCTGGGTGCTTTGAACGTGCCTACTGAGCAGATGGGTGCTTTCACTCCGACTAGCTTTACGTCTGGCACAACAGCGCAAGACTTTATGTCTCCTTACATAGGCGCTGCTTTGGAACCCCAAATAGCAGAAGCGCAGCGTCAGGCTGAAATACAGCGCGTGCAAAACGCTTCTAGGCTGGGTAAAGCCGGCGCTTTTGGTGGGGCACGTCAAGCTATCATGGAGTCTGAAGGGCAGCGCAACCTGCTTAGAAACCTCACCGATATATACGGTACGGGGATGCAGCAAGCTTATACCCAAGGCATGGGGCAGTTTAATGTAGAACAAAATCGTGCACAGACGGCACAGGACATGACTAATCGTTTTGGTCTGGGTGCATTAGCAGCTCAGCAAGTGGGCGGTGGTATACAAAGAGACATCGAGCAGCAAGGCGTTGCCGCAGACTACGCTCAGTTTAGGGAAGAGCGAGACTACCCGTATAAGCAAGTTCAATATCAGCAGTCTTTGCTGCAAGGCTTACCCATTTCTAAAGAAGAAAGAAGTTATATTGAGCCTAGCGGTCTTGGTACTGGGCTGGGGTATCTGGGAGTTTTGGGTGAGATTTACAACGACCTTGGGCTTGATTTCCTAAACCCTAACGACCCTAAAGACCCTTAAACTAGTGGGTTAAAGAGACTAATATTATGGCTATGACAGGCGGCATTGGATACGAAATTGACCAACTTACAGAGTTGGGCGTACCTGAACTTATGCGTAGGCAGGGTGTAGACCCCCAGCTTAAGTACGCACTTGCTCTACAACAAGCTACTAAGATGGTAGAGGCCGCTGCTCGTGAGCGTGATATGTCTCAACCAATGCCTGCGCCTGCTAATGTAGTAGGGCAAATGGAAACTAGCTTAGCTAAGCGGCTAGCACCGGGAGTTCAGATGCAAGGCCAACGGAGCCAGCGTATGCAGAACCGTGCAGCGATGGGGCTACCCGGACAAGCCGCTCCTAACTTAGCCCGCATGGCCCAAGGTGGTATTGTCGGTTACGCGGAAGGCGGAGATGTCCAACAGCAAGACCCAATGCAAGCGCAATTAGAACGCTTTATGCAGCTTCAAAAACTATATGAGACAAGGCAGGCAGCGGGGGCGACGGAAGAAGAACTTACACGTATTCAAGAAGACATAGATAGTTACAGCAGGGTCAACTCGCCCGGTTATAATATTGAAACAGAAGCTGCTAAAGCCCGTGGTGAGTACAACACGCCAAACGGTATGGCTATGGGAGGTATTGTTGGGTACGAAAAAGGCGGTCCTGTAGATATGGATGCGCTTTTAGACGCACTTATGATTGCAGAAAGTGGTGGTGATCCGAAAGCGGTAAGCAGGGCAGGGGCCGAAGGTGCCTATCAAATAATGCCTTCTACTGCGGCTGATCCGGGTTTTGG
>Ga0222715_10004292_pt1 | contig 12433 bp, 12 predicted proteins | sample C33_9DmetaG_FD_165056 | JGI IMG/M metagenome (GOLD analysis project Ga0222715, IMG submission 165056) | Estuarine water microbial communities from San Francisco Bay, California, United States - C33_9D | ecosystem: Environmental > Aquatic > Marine > Unclassified | place: USA: California...
AGTTTCTTCATTATAGATGCGTCAATTTTCTCACTTTTTGGGCCATTTTTGATAGTTTTTGGCAGTTTTTGGGCAGTTTTTGATAAAAAATGACCACTTTTTTGTGGCCAAATTTTCTACTTTTTTCGTGATTTATTCATGTTTTTTGCAAGTTTTGGAGTAAATTTCCTGTTTAAATTATTTTGAGTACGAGTCGCTGCTTTTAGATTGCTAGGTCTGTTGTCTGCTCTATTGCGATTTTTGTGATCTAACTCGTTTTTCACAGGTTTTCCTGTAGTCATTTCTTTAATGATCCTGTGGACGTAAACCGCTTTGCCATTTATGCGTACAGTTTTGTAACCATCGCCATGATTAGTTCCTGCTTCAGAACCAGCAGCTTGACGTCCTCTGGCTTGTTTCCAGTAAAGTTTCCCATTCTTGTGGGTAAATAGCTCTTTATATTTCATTGATAAATTCCTTGTACGGGCTTTGTGGATAAAAAAGTCACCCCCGAAGGGATGACTGTAGAGTTTTTAACGACCAGTGCCGTTTTCTTTATTTATGCCGTTTACTCCACTAGCAATTTGTGGCAGCATTTTATAAATTTCACCTTTAGTTTGGCGTGATATGTCTCCAGTAATAGAAAGATTTATATTCTGAATGTTTCCACCGCGACCAGTATCTCTTTTTCCTAGTTTTCCTTTAGGAACAACTAGCTCACCTGGAGTTAGCATAGCAGGAACACTATCTTTTCCAGCAATAGAGCCAGAAGTACTAGGGACGATCCCCCCTTGACTAAACCCAAGGAACTTCATTCCAAGAGAAGCTAAACCGCCGCCCATACCGCCACCTTTAGCGAGACCACCTAGCCAGCTACCGACTCCACCCCCAGCACCACCGAGAAGAGTGCCAAGACCACCGCCTAAGCCACCTCCACCGAGAGTACTACTAAATATACTGGAGATACTGTCTATAAGACCACCAGTCATAGTTCTAAAAGTACCCATTACACTGCCAAAAAGAGTTTCAGTTGGCTTTTTAGCTACACTTTCAGCCCCTTCTGATATACCCCCTTTAAACTTTGTACCCATCTTTTCTCCCAGTTTAAGATGATGATCAGCATCGTCCATAAACAGTTTTGCCATACCAGATTCAATGTTTGAAGTGTCGAAAAAGCCTCCTACAAGACTATCAATGGCATTGTCCATTATTTGTCCAGTAAAATTGTCAACAACACTATCAAGTATGGTTGAGAAATCACCAGTTCTAAAAGCATTCTTTAAAGAGTCTGCAAAGTTCTGTCTAACTTGTGCGGCTTGTTGTGCAAAGATTTCTTTTCTTTCTTCAAGTTCCAAGTCTGCAGCAGATTTTTGGCCTCTTACTAGCTTAGCGGTTTCTTCTGCATTTAAACCCAATACATAGGTTGCCCGTTCTAACTGAGTTAATGTATCAAAAAGTCTAGCAGCGCTAACCGTATCTCCTTGACTAAGTTGAAAATCTATTTCTCGAATAGCTTCTTTAGAAATACTAAGTTTAGTTTTTGATATATTCTTTGTAGCAGCAGCTAGCTTTGCATTACCGTGAAAAATTAGTTCAGACGCACTTAAGTGGCGCAGGGCTGCCTCTGACATTATCAGTATCTCTTCTGAGGTACGTCTACTTGTAACCGAGTTTTGATAATCAATGTCATCGTGAGGGCCACCGTGTTGTAAACCAATAGGCTTTAATCCTTGGTTCATACGAGCAAGGTAGTTAGGGCCAAACTTACGAACAGCCTTAGCATTCATAACAAACTCGTTCCTAGAAAGCATTGCAGGAATGTCATCCGAAGTTTCGGTTCCTGGACCCTGAACTAAGCCACCTGTTGCCATTCCATTGGCTTTTTCCGCTTCTCGTCTAGCTGAAAGTTGTTCACGGGTTGGCATAAATCGCCCATCACCTCCATCAAGAGTAACTTGTTCTACTCTTTGTTTTATTTCCTTTTTCTTTTCAGTAAGACCTTCAAAGAAAGAAGTTATTGCATCAGCAGTTCCGTTTATTCCATTAGAGATACCAATAAGAGTATTTGTAAAAACAGAGTTAGTTGCATTACGTTCTTCCTTAGTTGGAAGACTTCCTGCAATAGCCAAAAGTTGCTCATTCATTAAATTAAGAGCTTGAGCACGAACATCACCTGCAGAAACCATTGCTAAAATGCGTTCTTCTTTTGCAATTTCATTAATAAGAGTTAATCGTTGCAATTCTTTTAATGCAACAGCATCGTTTACAACCTTTGCCAGCTTTTCATTTTGTTTTTGCTGGCTTTCTTCTTTAGCACTGACAGGTAATTTACCATAATACTTGATAAACATTGGTTCATCGCCGCCAGGAGTCTTGTTTATTACTTCAGCCTCTTGAGCTTTTCTATCAGCTTCTATTTTCTCTGCGGCTAACTTCCACTCAGGGGTTACTCCAACAAGTTCCATAATCGCAGCAGTAAGGCCATCAAACTTTACCGTTGTATTAAATTGTTCTGACAAACCGTCTTTCATTTCTCCTAGAAAGGCTTTTACACCTAAAAGCCCCGTAGCAAGTTGATCTATAAAGAAAGTTACACTACTGCCAAGAGCAGTGTTAAGTTCTTGTCCAATATATACCCCAAGAGCAGCTATGTCTGCAAATACTTGAGGGCTAGTCCACATTTCATAAAGCAAGGTTGCTGCAGCAGCAAGAGGAACTACAAACGGAGCAAAAGGACCAGACATGCTTCCTGATACTATTGATGCAGTAGTTACGGCAACTACAAGATTTTGAAGAGCGTCTGCTGCACCGTCAATATCGTCTTTGTTAAGTGTTTGAGACTCAAGCAGTGTAATCTTAGGATTTGTTGGGCTTACTAGTGGTTGTGTAGTGATTTCGTCATTTTTATCAGCCATAGTTTTAAAGGCTTCAGAGGCAAAGTTAATCGCCATGTAAGCAGCAAAACCTTTCGCAGCTCCCTTAGCCATTCTAGTACCAAGCTTTTCACCGCGTTTTTTTGCGTTTTTTGATGTTTCTGAATCATCCCCAGTTTGTCTGTTCACAGACCTATCAATAGCAGAGCTAACTTGATTACCATCATCAAACGGGTTCATTACTTCTAAAAGAGCATCTTTTAAGCTTTTTGCTAACTTTGGAAAAATAAGCCCAATACCTGCTGCCCCTAGTAAACCAATACCAAGATTAGTTGCAAAATTAATTCCTGTATCCATTGCAGCTTGAATAAGCGTATTGTCTGACAAAAACTTTTTAACCATTGGGCGAGGATCCCCAATACCCAAGTCAGGATCTATTGGTACCATTTCTTCGCCAAAAAGACCTTTTCGCATTCCCCTTGCAGCAGCAGTCATAGTTTTATTTAAACCTGCTATAAAGTTTTCAACATAACTAGTGTCTGCTTCACCGTCACCAAAAGGTAAAAGTTCTCTTATTATACTGCCAACACCTTCTGCGGTATCTTCTATTGTATTGTTTACAGCAGTACTATTAAGTCCTGCAGGAAGTAATGCTAGTTTAATTGGGAAGGTTATTGCATTTTTAAGACCAAAAGAAGCGGCAAAAACAGTAGCTAAAAATCCTGCGCCTTGAAGTTGTTTAACATCAAACCCTGCAAGAGTATCAAATACTTGTTTACCAAATTCTTGACCTGCTTTAGCCATATCACCAAAAAAGACAGTAATCCTCATTTGCTTTTCTGAACCTAGAACTTTTAAATTCTCTAAAAGCACCTCTGCTTCTGGTGTTATTTCAAACATGTCTGAAAAGCTAAACAAACGCATTCTATTCATAAACTCTGTAAGCGAAGCTACTCTTTTACCAGTAACGTCTCCTCCTGACCCAACGGTTTCAACCATAAAGATGCTATCTAAAATTTCTTTAAATCTAGACATAGCCGCACTTGCTCTGTTAAACTCTTCAACAAAGCCAGTCGCAAAGGGAGTTAAAACTTTTTGTTGCGGCCTAAAACCATCATCAGGAGGATTATTTGGATCTGGATTATAAACAACAAAATCAAGAATAGAAGTTTTAAGACTGTCTATTCGATTATCAGCGTTTATTAAATACTGCTCGATTGCCTTTACGTAAAGGGCTAAAGGGCTATCAACAATATCTGTATCCATACCTCCAGGTCCAACCGCAACAGTAGTTGTCATAAGAGCTACTTTAAAGCTCTCCCAGTCTTCTTTAACCTTATCTAACCGTTGACCAAGTTTTGTACGTACTCGGTCTTTACCGCTTTTAGCCTTCATTTCTTCAGGAAGCTCTATTTCTAAAGCAAACAAGTTTTTAATCCTATCCATAGTATTAGATAGACCAGTAAAAATAAAACCAAATTTTTCGTTAAATTTATTACCCCAAGAAGTTAATTGTTCGTCAAGAAAAGTTTGCCCTGCTGCCCAGTCTCCCGCTAAGTTATCAAAGAATTGACCCATAGGGGTTCTATAAGTTTCACCGTTAGTGCTTCCAGCAAAATCAGAAGGCAACTCTAAATCTAAAGCAAAAGTCTGGGTAAGCTTAGACCAACTGCTTCTAACACTTTGCCAAAGACCAGAAAAAACACTTTTGATTTTACCTATCCAAAGACCAATGGTGCCTAAGGCTTCATCTCTACCATCGCCCCACTTATCAGAGTTAATTCCCTCCTTACCCCAAATGTCTTTCCAAGGAGATCCTAAAAATAAATATTTATATAGTGAGTAAAACAAACCAGCAATGCCTGACGTAGCCTCCCCATTTTCAGAGATGCCAAGCCATGACTTAATCCTTGCAGTAACACCATCTAGAGTCCCTTCGGGCATAAAAGTAGAAAAATCAAAGGTAGGAAGTTTAAAGTCACCTGTCAAGTTAGGCATAGTTAGTGTGCTAATTTCAGACAAAAGACCTTTAGTCGAGTTGTATAATTCTGTAACTTTGTCGGAAATAGGGGTTATAAACTCTTTAACAGGAGTAAAAGCGTCAGTAAACACTGATTTAACTGTTTCTTTAAACTCTAAGAAAAATCGTTCTGTTTGTGACATAAAAATCAAAATTCGGAGTTTTGCTAAGTTAAAATAGTAGTCTGCTTTATCAGCAACAAATTTAAAAACAGTAGTAAGACCTAGTAAGTCTTCTTTAATAAACTTCGTAACGCCCGTTATTTCGCCAATCTTTTTAAGCGCTCTAGCAAACTGATCCCCCATGAGAGCAGTTAATTGAGTTATGGTTACTTCCGTAAGAGCAAATTCGTTGTTTAAAGCATCAGTAGACTCTAACAAAGCACTAAAAATAGCGTCTCTAGTTAAAAGACCATCAAGCATAGCTTGTCGCAAATTGTCAAGAGGTATTTTCATACCATCTGCAATGGCCTTTGCAAGCCTTGGCATACCATCAATAATAGAGTTATATTCTTCTGCTCGAAGTACACCCCCAGTTAAACCCTGACCTAACTGTCGTATTGCTCTTTCAGCTTCAATAACAGTAGCACCAGAGATAGCCGCTGCCTTTTGAATATTTTCTACGACTTGCACCATATTGGCTGTCGATGCCTTGTCGTTCATTGCCATTGCAAGTCTATTAAAGGTCAAAGTTACGTTAGCAATAGGGGATCTAGTTGCTACAGAAACCTCCCGAAGTCTGTTTAACATGCCTGTGACGTTTTGACCCGCTGGCATAACCACTTTTAAACTGTTTTCTAGCTTAATAATTGAATCAGACGCTCGACTTATACTTTTAGTAAAGACAGAAACACTTGCCATTGCACCTAAACCAATAGCTAACCCGTTAAAAAGTTTTTGCATACCTGAAGTTGATTTTTCAATACCTTTTACTGAGGCACCAAGTTTAGCCATTTCTGATCTAGCTTGTGTTGTATCGGCGTTTACTTTAATATTTACACCTGTCATGGCGTCTCTCCTTTAAATAAAATAGCCCCTAATGTATTCTCGATTATGAGAAGCCATCAGGGGCAAACTTATTTAGGGTTTGAGTAGTCCCACAGTCATTAAGACTTGTTCAATGAAAAACTTAGGGGCTTGTTTACTGTGTCCGTTGTTTAGTTCTGGAACGTATTCTACAGGGTTAATTATTTCACCCCCGCGAGGATGTTTACTAAAGAAAGCAGTATCTTTCTTGTTGTACCAACCTTTACGTGCCTTACCTGTATCAACAGGGGTGACTCGCCGCAAGGCTTCTGTAGCAAAGTCCATTTTTTCGTGAAGACCCATAGTTCCTTTTTCAAGAACTTCTTCTTCAATGTCTCGCATAGTTTCTTTAAAATTGACTACTTTGAGGCTGAATTTATCCACGGTGGTGTCCAATCTTCTATATCGCCGCCTTTGGCTTTTAACATTTTAGCAAGAAATACTCCTTTTGGAAGAGCTTTAACTTCGGAAGGAATATTGTCAGCTAATGCCTTTAAGGTTGGAAAAATCCTTTCTTGAGGTTCTTTAACCCCTTGAACAGCTAATCCCAAGTAAGCCCGTTGATCTTCTCTCCAACCAACAGGTCTTTGTTTAAAGTAAGAATTCCACTTAACATACTCACTGTGTGGCATTTCTTCTAGCATCTTGTAAACAGGGATACCTAGGAAATAAGCCATTTCATAAAGGTTTAGCTCGTCTGGGGTGAGTTTCCCACCGCTGCGGCCTCTGTAGTATCCCCTAGACCTGATATACTCAGAACTCTAGTAGAAAGTTTAGTAAGCTCTCCTAGCGGAAGGCTATCAAAATCTTCGTTAGTCATGTCTTCAGCACCAACTACTGCCATTCGAAGGACGTCTTTCATCAAGTTAATTTGAGCCGTTTCAGACTTTGATTTGTTTGACTTTTTAACTAGTTCTTGAATTTTAAAAACAGAACTAATGCTTAACTGACGGACATCAACTTCTTCCCCCATAAAAGGAATAGACTCTGTAATTTCTTTATTTACAAATTGTTTCATTTTTTTTTCCTAACTTACTCTAATTTTTCTTTATCAGTAAACAAATGACTATTTTCTTCTTGAAAGTCATCCATTATTTTTCGTACTGTATGTAGAACTGAAAGTGTTTCCATAATTTCTTTACCAGTGTCAGAATCATTTTCAAAGTCTTGAAACCTTTCAAAACTTTTACGAATACTAATATCTACACTACGTCTCATATGACGAAAAGTAGTTCTCATAACAAAACTTTTACTAAAAGGCTTATCCATATATAATACTTTCTTAGGGGGATCATCATAAGCGATCTCTATTTTTAATTAGGGGTTCCCTATTGCAGAGAACCCCTTAGTTATATCTTTTACTTAGTAGACGGTCCAATAAAGTCAGACTGAGTAGACAAAGTAATAGTTGCTGTAGTAGCATCTGTCAAGCTTGCGTTTACCAGAATAGCTTCAATCTTACCTTTAAAGAAGAAAGAAGTATTCGCAGTTGTAAATGCTGTGTTAACACGCTCGTCAAGAGTACAAGCTGCAGCCGCCATCATAAAGCGGAAAGCAATTTGAGTACCAATAAGAGCGTGAAGATCTGCCATTTCAGTGGCATTATAGTTAACAGTCACTTCAAGACTAGGCGCGTCAGCCTGACCTTGAACCTGTGAAGATGTCTTTTGACCATAAACAGGAACGTTAACAATATTTGCAGGAGTACCGATTGAAGGAAACTCACGTACCGAAGGAAAAGTTAGATGAGTATCAACACCCGTAACTTGTCCATCAGCAGAAGTCGCGGTTCCAGGGGTGGAGCCTACAAAAAGTGCTTTCATTTCTGCATCGGTATCTGCTGCAGCTAAACCAGAAGCAGCGGTGTACATGTCGAGGTAAGTAAAAATACCTGCGCGTAAGTCGGAAATATGTGCCATTTATTTTATTCTCCATATGTGTTAAATGGTATTACGTATTGCGCTGTATAAAGCGCGGAGTTAGCCGAATCAAGACCCCCTATCTGAAGATAAGAAGTTCCAAGCTCTGGGCCGTTAGATAATTTTTTATTAGCAAGAAGTATATCTAGTATGTCGGCAATTGCCATTATTCTAGACTGTCCTTCTCCTGCCTTTACATAAATTGATACAATTATAGATCCTGAAAAAGTTTTATTACCCCCAAAAGTATTAGCGGCAGTAGCAGGTAGAATATTTAACCTACAAAACTCATTTTGATTAGTGATAGTTCCTTGATAATTATCAGGGTAAATTGTAATGTTATGACTAGTCCAAGAGGAAGTTGTAAACATTAGCTCAATAGCGTTTTTTAAACTAGCAAAAGTCATATTGCTTCCTTCACTAAGTTAAGCTCTATTGTATAACCGTTATCTGTAGAACCTGTTATATTGTAAAGAATTCCTTTAACAAGCAAAGTGTCATAGACATCTACTGTTACTCCTGATTCTATTATCCCAATTAATTTAGAACCGCCTCTACTAGAGCTACTAGTAGAAGTTATAATTGCTTTAACAGGAATAGCTGATATGCTAGAAGAGACTTGCCCTGAAGAAAAACTATAACTGGTTACAGTTTTATTTCCTAAAGTTGCTGAAACTGCTAAATCACCAACACTTGAAAAAGCTTTTTTTACTGCCTTATTAAGTGTAGCTTTTATACTCATTAGTTAGCCCTCCACCAACTTGAACCTGTTCCAGAAGCATAAGCCTTATTTAACAAAGGTCTAATTTTCTTTAAAACTAGAGCAGGTTTTACAGGAATATTCGGAGTAGAATCTGAGTCTGAAATAGAAATAGAACCTACAGAAATAGATTCAAAAGTTTGACTTTTTCCTTGAAGAAGATCTTCATTATCAATTAAATGTAATGCTTGCTCGTAGACAGCTTCTTTAACTTGATCAGGAATTATAGTATTACCGATAGTAACATTAAGACCTAATCTTGTGTCGTTATAAATTGCATTATTACGAGGCCATGCCAAAGCTTGAGAGGAACTAACCACAGAACCAATCCACGCGTGATCATCTACTATAGCTGTAGCTGTTACTAACGCTGCTTCTTGAACTGATTCAATAGCGGCAGTCCAGTTAGCACTATCAATTCTAGTTGTAAAGTAAGTGTTAGCTTCAATTAAAGTTACATAGCTGTTTGTGTTTACAGTTAGTGTCATTAGTTCCTCCGAGATCTATATTAGGAGTGGAAAATGGGCAGAATGTCCAAGTTCAACGCAGCTTGCTTACGAGTATAAGAAGCAGCAGCACCAAGAGTTGCATTAGTCGCAAACGCGTTAGTAGCGCCTGACCAGTCGTAACCATTTGGATGCATGATAAAGCCGTAACGATACCAAATGTTAGTTGAACCACCACCAGTATAGGAGGCTGCATCACGGTCTACTTCTACAGGAGTAGGAACGCTTACAGGAGCCGCTGTAACAGCTGCAGGGTTAATAACAAAAGTACACTTGTCAGAACGAGCATTCAAGTCGCCAGAAGCTGCACCAGAAATCATTTGATTAGCGCGAGTCATAATCAGACGGAATTTGCCACCAAAGATTGTGTTAAAGTTCAAGTTGCCGTCTTGTACGCGAGTTTCGTCTACCAAGTTAGCAGCACGCATTTCTGCCATTTGCTCTGGTGAAGTTACAAGATACATGAAGTCAGCTTCATAGTCTTTCATACCTGCGCCAATAGCGCGGAAAAGACGCTCACCGCGAGCAGCACCAGCAGCAGACGAATCAAAAAGCTTACGCTCATCACCAGCGCCAGTAGCGGCTGCACCAAAGAGACCTAGTGCGTTAATGTCAACAAAGTGACCAGTTGCAGAGGCGTCACCATCTGTATCGAAGGCAATATAACCACCGTTACCAGAACCGCCTTTGTCGCCCAAAGTAACTTCGCTAAGAGCGACACCTTTGAGAACTGACAACAAAGCGTTGTGCTCGTCTTGTGCACGTACTTCAGCAAAGTCGCGAGCAATTTTTGCTAGACCGTCTTGCTTCGATACAACTTCTTGCATGTTTACTTGTTGCGCACCAAAAGTACGAACAGTTTTAACATAGTCAGCAATGTCGGTTGTGACATCTGTGTAAGTACCGTCTGTTGCGCTTGAAAGCGAAGCAACGTTTACAGTTGCAGACAGTGGTTTGTAGTAACGGAACTGACCAATAAAGCTTTCACCATCAGCAGTAATGTCAGCGCGATTGCCTACAATACCTGTTGAGTTTAGCTTCTTTTCAGTGGTGTAAGCTTCATCGCTGTAAGCGGAGATAGCAAGAGCCACATTTTGAAATGCAGTATTTGTAATAGCCATTATTTTATTCCTTTATAGAACTATTAGATGTTAAATGAACCCAGCTGGCCTTTTTCGGCTGCTGCGAGCATTTCTGAAGTAGACATTTCTGATAAAGTTTTCTTTTGAGAAACGTTAGAAACACCTGCGTTGTTAGCCGCGCCAGATCCAGTATTGGATTTAACACGGAATAAGAAAGAGTTGTCTTCACTCTTAGAGTATCCAGCGACAAAATCGTCTATAGAAGTACCAGAGCTGTGTTTCCACCCTCCGTCTTCAGTTTGAGATAGTTGCTCAACAATGTCTTTATAAGCCATTTCGCGACTACGATCATTTTTAAAGTCTAACCCCGCCAAAGCGTTCTGTAGAACACTATCACGGTTTAGTTTTGTGTTTTCCGCTTGATAAACAGACAGCTTAGCTTCAAGATCAGCAATTTTCATTTCTGCTACTTCTTGTAGTTTGCCATCTTTTTCCAACTGAGCAATTTTTGCTGCTTTAGCATCTGCTTCCATTTGGTTTTTAACTTTTAAAGCTTCATCACGTTCTTTAGACATACGATCCATGTTAGCTTTCATCTGTGCAAGGCGTTCTTGAACAGCGGCTTCCACTGGATCAACCGTCTCAGAAGACTCTGTAGCTTCAACTTCAGGAGTTTCTACTTCAGGGGTTTCTGTTTCAGTTGTTTGTACTTCTTCAATGATTTCATCAGGCATAATTTTTTCCTTTCAAGCACAGCTTGAGGTTACAGTTTAAGCGAAGGAACATCCTTCTTAGTTAGTTTGCTATTACAAGTCACAGACTTAGTAAAAGTTATGGTCCAATTCCATACCAGTCTTCACCCTCTTTAATAGGTGCTAGTATTTCCTTGCGAGTAATTTTATTTGGTGGATCTATCAACCCTTGCTTTTTAGCAAGTGCTAGTAGTTCCCTGTATTTTTTCCAAGACAGTCCTTGCTTTCGCATTTCTTTGAGTGTCTTACGTATAGTGTCTCCTCCAAGAGCATCTGCATAGATGGTTCTTAAAGCTTGTTTTGCGTCTTCAGCATGTCCTATGTTTGTGAAAAAAGCATCGTGAATGGTACCAGTACCGATATTCTTTTTCCTACCCCATAGGTGAAACTGTCGAACTAACACGGCATCATTACTATGATTACCGTTTACACCTAACCCAATCGCAGCGTCTTGAATAGAAGACTTGCCTAAAAGCTTACCGTCTTCTGCTGCTGCTTCGTAGATGTTTGCTACTTTACGACCCGAAACTGGGTCAGTAAATTCTATCCGTTCCTGAATTTTAGGACGGTATCTTTGTGTCATAATTTTTCCATCAAAAGTAACCCAAGGTATGTCTACTTTTTTAGTATCAGCAACATAAGTTCTTGCAGCTGTTTTCCAAAAATTAATAAACTCATTGGTTACAGGCGCACGACTTGCAAGATGTTTTGACATAATTTTAGACAAATCTGAAAAGTCTTTTGGAGAAATAACCCCTTGTCTTGCATTAGTAATTTTATTAACAAAAGTTGCTGTATCAGGATGAATATCTGCTGCTTGTTTTAAAAGCTCTCTTCCAACAGGAGTGTTTTTGTTTACTAACTCTACTAACTCAGACCTAAAAGCTTTTAAATCATCTACACTAGCAGTAGCACCTAGTCTGTTTGCAACCTTTATTTTACCATCTATTATTCTAAGTTGTTCGTTAAGAGATTCTTTAGTAATACTAGCATAGCCTTTTTTATCAAGAATTTTAGCCATCCATTTTGAAACAGTTGCAGAGCGCGTAGCGTCTCCAGCACCATAAAAGGCTACCATGTTTTGAAATTTAGATCCTTTTGCAAGATCTTCCCAAGTTAAGCCAGCATTTCTTAACGAAGGTATTTTAAGAAACTCTGGATCATTAATAGTGTCCATCGCAATAACATCATAAAGTCGATTTTTCTTTGGAGTTGCTAAAACATTACTTAACATAGAGATTTCTCTATTACCAGTTGAAAGGCCAATAATCTGTGCCCCGCTTGATGAAGCATCGTTTTCAATCATTAACCTTGTTTTGTATTTTGCAAGTTTAGATGCAGTAAAGTCTCCACCTGTAGCATCGTATACACGTTTGTACTCTAAAGCCATTCTAGCCATTTTAGGAACTTCTGGACCTTCTAAACCTTGTATAAGAGGATGTTCTAAAAACTGCCGCATACGTCTGTCACGTTGCGTTGTTGATTGAAGGATTCCTCCAAGATCTCGCAAAGCCCGT
>Ga0222715_10004296_pt1 | contig 12432 bp, 8 predicted proteins | sample C33_9DmetaG_FD_165056 | JGI IMG/M metagenome (GOLD analysis project Ga0222715, IMG submission 165056) | Estuarine water microbial communities from San Francisco Bay, California, United States - C33_9D | ecosystem: Environmental > Aquatic > Marine > Unclassified | place: USA: California...
ACCACGATCGATGGCACTTTGGTTCATGAGCACGGAATCTTCTTGATTGTAACCAGTGTAGCACATGATGGCGACAACGGCGTTGCAACCGGCGGGAAGTTCGCGGAAGTGCAAATACTCCATGGCGCGCGTCGTCACCAACGGCTTTTGCGGGTAAAACATGACATAACCGAGCGTATCCATACGGATTTGGTAGTTTGTGACGTACATACCCATCGCCTGCTTACCCATAGCACTTTGATACGTGTTACGGGGAGACTGGTTGTGGTCGGGGAAGGGAATGATGGAGGCGCAAATACCCAAAATCATCGACGGGTGAATCTCGCAGTGCGTGTAGCTGATAGCGACGCCTTGATCGCTCACGGATGCTTGTCGACCGGCGACGAGATCATCAATGGTCATCGAAATCATTGTCGTCTCTTCTTCTTCGGTGTCAACGTACTCGATGAAGCCAGAGGTCACGAGCTCATTCCACGTGTACCCCGTCACGTCCTTCTCCGTCAACAATTCAATGTGTTGCTTCTTAATCTTGAGCTTTTGATCGTCGTCGACGATGAAAAGCGGGCGAGTACAGCGACCGTAGTCAGTGTATAGGCGCAACTCTTTCAATCTAATGTCGTGAACAACGCTGACAGAGGAATCGACATCAACTTTGCGGCGAAGTTGGCGAAGCGTGCGCACCAAATCCGCCGGATCGCGGTGCACGCCAACCCACACACCGTTGAGGAAAATCTTCGTCGATTCCACGATGAGCGAGGGCGAAATTTCTTCAAGGTTCTCCATCGTCCATTCATCCAAGAACTCCAGAATCGGCTCCGAAGGCGAACCAACAGACACGAGCGCCATGAGGGCGAGGTTCTTCACGAGACCGACGGCTTGGCCTTCGGGCGTCTCAGCTGGACAAATCATACCCCACAACGAGTTGTGCAATTGACGAGGCTTCGCAAGCTTGCCTTCGCGTCCGATGGGAGAGTTGATACGACGAAGGTGCGACAAGGTGGACGAATACGAAAGGCGGTTTAGCACTTGGCTGACACCTGCCCGGATATCCTGCGAACCTTGTGAGCCCCAGTTACCAGTGGCGAGAGAATACTTCAAGCCTTGTGTGATGGTCTTCGCCTTGATGGCGAGCTGAACTTGAATCTCCTTACCGCTATCGATACAGCGTTGGGCGTACAAACGTACATCCTTGGTCAGCTTTCGGAACAATTGACGGAACAACTGGGCGAGAAGCGGACCACCGAGATCCAAACGTTTGTTACCATAGTGATCCCGGTCATCCTCCGGGCGGCGGCCAAGAGAGCACAACAGCAATCTGTGAATCATGTAACCCATGAAGTACGCCTTCTTCGTCTCGCAGTCTTCACGCACGCCCACGTGCGGAAGAAGCTCCTTTTGCAAAATCTCCTTCGCGTACTTGATGCGCTTCTCGCGCGAAACACCCACAGCAGAGCCACGCTTGCCGATAAAGTCGAGCGCAACTTCTTGCGATTGAATAACGAACGCTTCTTCGATGGACGGTCTCAACATCTCCATCATCTCATTGTCCGCAAGGTCGTACACAATGTGCTCCAAAATATCCTTATCGGCGACGAAACCGAGCGCTCGGAACACGACAAAGATTGGAATGTCGGTACGAATGTACGGAAGCGTGCATCGAATCGGCCCGGGCGCATCCTTGGTGCCTGCCGCGTGCAGTTGTCGAACCACGCACGAGCTCGCTCCACGCGAACCACGTTCGGGTTGCGAGCGGCACTCGGCGGCGAACATGTACTTGCTCGGTTGCTTCTTCTCAAACACGTAGACGTGGTTCGTGCTCATGCGCTCTTGCGCGATGAGAACCTTTTCGCTACCGTTGATGACAAAGTAACCGCCCTCATCGTACGGGCACTCACCAAGTTCGGTCAACTCCTTGTCCGTGTGCCCGTGCAACGAGCAGTAGTCGGAGCGCAACATGATGGGGACCTTACCGATGAAAACCTTCTTAATATCCTCCTCCTCAACGCTCACGTCGCCTTCAGGTGACACCGTCGTGATTTCCTTCTTCATATCTACATACAACGGCGCTGAGTATGTCAAGTTCCGAAGTCGCGCCTCCTTGGGGAACAACGTCGTCGAGTATCCATCCGCCTCGGTCACCATCGGTTTACTCAAGTAAATCTGGTTAAAGCTAATCTTGTACGTCTTATGCTCCGTCGCATCAATGTCCTCCCCAGGCATGTGTTGATGCTCGGGCGTCAACTCAATCTCTCGCATCTCATCTGTACAGCGACGACGGAAAATGCAAACTCAGAGTCAGTCGCGAGCGCCATCTTACCCTAAACCCCGCCACCGTCGGAGCCCATTCGCCCTTCGCGCGCCTCTCTCTTCGTCTATATACGCACCAACAATCTCCTGCATCGTGTGCTGAATGAACTCATTGAACGAATCGAGTTGCTGGCGAACCAAACCCTTCTCTTCGAAGAACGACGAGATCACCACCCACGCGTCCTCCTGCGCGACGTAGGAAAAAACAAATGTCAGTCTCGCGAATTCCACGCGATCTACCCCTCGTTCTCGCGCCTCACGACGCGCACATCCCGCGAACACCGCCCTCGTGACGTCGGCGAAACACCACACATCACGTACGCGCCCATGCGCGCGCGATATCGCCACGGCGCGCGACGCGTCGTCGTCACGTCGTGTTCCCGCCAGACACGATGGCGATCTATCGACGCACCTGCCCAATCTCTTCCTCCTCGTCCTCGTCGCGCGCGTCCATGTGCGCGTCTTCGACGTCATCGTACACGCCCATGATGATTGTGCACCGTGTACGTGCGGGTGTGCGTGTTTGAGATGCACGCGTGCGCGTGAATGAGGACGCGGATCACGATTTTGGGACGTTTGGCGCCACCACGTTGAACCCTGAGCAATTTTTGCGCGAGAACGGACATCGAGAGCCCTGGCGCGATTGGAGGCATCGTCGACGCATGCGTGCGGGCAACTAAGTAAAAAATTACAAAGAATGACTAGAACGCTCGGGTGCTCAGGCGGTGTGATCGCGACCGGCGCCGTAGACGATGGCTTCGCATTTGCGCCTGAGCATGAATTTTTGGCGCGGGGAGAGGAAACCGAACGCTCCAACCTCGGTCGGCGCGGTGGCGTCCAAAGCTTTGAGCGCGAGGGTGCTCAAAGAGTCGTACACACCGAGCATGGCGAAGTGCTTGAACCAATCGGCGATTGGGCCTGGGCCAGCTTGGAGGAGGATGTTTGGGACGAAGAGCGGCTTGGTGAGCGTCATCGAAATCAACGTTTTGCCCAAGCCTTTGAATGTGACGACGTCTTGCAGGAATGGACGCAGGACATCTTCGCCCAAGTTGTCCATGACACCAAAATTGATCGTCATGAGCTTGTTGATGAAGTCACGCTTAGGCTTGGCGTCGTGCGGTACCATCATGCAGCGTTGGAACAGCCACGCCGCGCTCAACGCCGGTTGGTATTCGTTGACCGCACGAAGCGCATTGCGGTCGAGACAATCGCTGTCTAACGCTTCTTCAACAGCGCATGTGATGCGTCCGAGATGGCGCAATATCGCAGCCAATCCGCCGAACGAAAGTGGAGATTGAATTCCCGAAGCGTCACCAATTTGAAGCACTCGATCAAACTCCGTTTGCAGCGGCGAATCGCGATACGTCGGAAACAACCCAAACAACACGCGCTTCAACCGCACGTCATCCATTGATTCTAAGTTCTGATACTTGGGCATGTAATCCCAGTAGTTTTCGAGGATTGCAGCTACGGAGGGGCGTGGGTCTTGCGCGTCCATGTACGTAAACATGTACGTGGTTCGATGATCGGGACCAGTCGAGGCTGGAAACGCCTCCCAAAAGTACTGCCCGCTAAAATCTTCTTCAATGTCCGTGGTGGTGTAAATCAAATCAGCGCCCGTATTCTCCTTAAACCCCTCCGCACACGACCCGACGACGACGCACACGCCGTCTGGCTTTTGCTTGCCACGAATTTGTCGCACGATGGGGGACGCGAAACCCATGCAGTCAATCACCAATCGCGCGTTGACGCTTTTGCCACTCACATCCAACACCGCACCATCATCATAGATGTCCACGCCACCGAGCACGGCGCGCTCGAACACCACGCCGCCGGCGTCTTCAAATCTCGCCCGACACCGCTCGACGAGTCGCGCCGGCGAAACGCCCGTGTTCAGAATGTCGCGCGTCATCAGATCCTTACCACCGTTGCCATTAAACCCACAACGAATGGGATTAAACTCAATCATCACGCACGCTTCGACGTCTTCCTTGGATAACACTCCGAGCGTGGCGAGCTCTTCGATTTCTTTCCGGCTCACGTTCCACTCTTGATCCCGCCCAGCCAACGGGCCGCGCTCAATCACGCACACCTTCGCCCCTCGTCGCTGCAACGCCGTCGCGGCGAGAATCCCGAGCGTCCCACCGCACACCGCAACGTCAAACACCCCCGTGGCATCCGTCGCCGAATCACTCGCCGTCAACGCGTCCTCGACGCCGCGTCCGAGCCGTCGCCTCGTAAACTCTGGACCATCATCTTGCCGCCGTCCACCACCCTCGAGCGCGCGCAACGCCGCCCACCGCCCATCCAACGCACGCAACGCATCCACCGTCGTCTGTCCACCCGCCCCGAGCGCGCGTTCGCCGCCATCGCCGCGCTCAATCGACGATAATAAGCGCATCGTGCGCTCAGAGACATCCGTCTCCGCGCGCGCCCGCACGCTCCAGCGCCCCCGCGCGCGTCGCTCGCGCCTCGCCCCGGCGCCAACGCGCGCGCCACACGTCGAACGCATCCTCCCGCACGCCATCGCGCGCGGCTCGCCTCGCCTCCGACGTCGCGTCGCGCGCTGACGCCGCGCGCTTGCTAAACGCGGCCGGTCGACACCTCACTCGCGCGCGCGCGACACACGTTTCGCGCACCGTACCCCCGCGCAACTCTGCGCGCGACGGTTGAATTGTCACGCTCGCGCGCGAAACGAACGCAGAAAAATGTTGGACGACGCCTCGCGCGCGACCGACCCCATCGCCGGCGTCGCCGTCGCGCGTATTCTCTGTCCCGATGGCAAAGTGGGAGGCCTCATTGGCAAACGAGGGACGTTTGTGAAATCAATCGTCGCCGCCACGGGGGCGTCGGTGAAAGTCCTCGACGCCTCCGCGGTGGCGTGTCACGAGCGTGTTGTGTTAATACACGCACCTCGGATGAAAGGGGAATCGAGCGAGGGGTGTGCGGCGAAAAGGGCGGGGATGATGGTGGCTCGGTTTCTGACGCGCGCGACGTCGAGACGGGCGCGCGACAAAGACGCGTCACATTCGGACACGGAAAGCGACGATGCCGAGGATTCCGACGACGACGACGACGAGGGTGATGATGATGATGATGTCGCACGCGCGTCGTCGTCGGTGACGCTGCGCATCATCGTGCCCGCAGGACAGGCGGGACATCTCATAGGCAAGGGCGGCGAGCACATTCGGGACATTCGTAAGCGCGCGAGTGGAGCGCACATCGCGGTGCAGGAGGTTGGGCAAGCGCCGCCGTGCGCGACGAGCGAGGACAGAGTCGTGGAAATACAAGGCCCGGCGGCACACGTGCGCGTGGCGGCGGAAGCGGTGTTTACGTTGTTGCAGGAGTTTTTAGTGTCGCAGGCGGTGCTGACGTATTATCAGCCCACGGTGGCGTCGGCGGAGCGCGAACGCGCGGTGGCGGCGGCGGCGGCGGCGGCGTATAACGCCGCGGCGGCGGCGGGGGCGACTGGTGTCATGATGGATCCCGCTATCGTGTCCATGTCGAATTCGGTGCCCGTGCCCGTACCCGTGCCCATGCCCGTACCCGTGCCGATGGCGTCGATGCCATTCCCGGCGCGCCCGATGTTACGCGAACGCCTCGACGTCGCCAGCGCCGATGTATCAAACGTCCTCGGCGTTAACGGAAGTAATATTTCCACCATCGCGCAAATCAGTGGATGTCAGGTGTCCATGCTCGAAGCCGATCCAGAGACGAAGACGAATTCGATTGAAATAATGGGTCCGCACGAAGCCAATTTGCGCGCCGCTCGACAGTTGGTCGAAGCGTTTGCGAACGGGCAGACTCCATCCGTAGTCCAGCCCCCGTGGGCGCCCCAGCACATGTACCCGGCGTAGAACACGATAGTTTTAATAGTGATATGTGTTGATGTAGCGTTGATTGCGCCATGGACGCGATGCCGTCGATGGACGTACGTATTATTCGAGCGCGCTCGGGACAAAAAGGAGCCGCGCGCCAGAGCGCGCCTCTGCGCTCGCGCGGCATCGATGGGCGACCGTCCGCCGCCGCCGAATATCGGCGCGTGGTTTAAAACGAAAGCGTCGACGGCGAAAGCCAAGGCCAAGGCGACGCTGGATGGCGCCAAGGCGCGCGTTCGAGACGCGCAGGAGCGACGCCGCGAGCGCAGGATTGACGATGAATCTCGCGCACACGCCGTACGCGTCGCTCGAGCGATCGCGCGCGCGGACGAGGATGATGGAGATGAGAACGCCACGCCGTCGACGAGTCGCGCGAGAGAGCAACGCACGTCGCGTCGCGACGTGTTGTTGGATGAGCTCGCAAAGGATGTCGTGGATGTCAATCGTTTGCGGTTGTTGGCGTCGGACGGCGGCGTCCCAGACGACGATGGTGGACGTGCGCGAGTTTTGGTGTGGAAGTTGTGTTTGAAATATATTCCTGGCGACCGTGCGGCGTGGGCGGAGACGGAGCACGCGCGAAGAGGAGAGTATGCGCGGTTCTTGGCGGAGTTTTGCGGCAAACCGACGACGACTGTGGAGGGCGACGCGACGGCTTCTGGTACGTCGCGCGGCGTGCAGTGGATCGATCGTCACAAAGGGGACGAGGTAGCCGAGCAGATAGATAGAGATATTGCGCGAGTGCATCCGGATATGCACTTTTTCAACGACGAAGGGGGGGATGGGAAAGCGGCGAGACGCAAGGATGAAATGCGAGACGCGTTGTACGTCTTCGCCAAACTCAACCCCGGCGTTGGGTACGTGCAAGGGATGCACGAAATGTTTGGATGTATATACTACGTGTTTGCGACGTGTTCGGACGACGCACAAGCGGCAAATGCGGCAGCTGATGCGTTTTATTGCTTTACGGAGATTTTCGGCGAGTTTCGCGACGTCTTCGTCATGGAACTCGACGCCACCGACCAGGGCGTGCGAGCGCTGCTCGACACCCTGAGCGACATGCTCGCCGAACACGGCCCCGAAGTACATCGTCATTTGCACGAATTACAGCTCGCAACGTCCATGTATGCGTTTCGTTGGATCACCTTGCTCTTCACGCAAGATTTCGATTTCGCCGACGCGCTCCGCCTATGGGACGTCATGCTCGCCTCCCCACGCTCTCGCAAAGAGTGCCTCCTTCGACTCTGCGTGGCGTGCGTGCTCAACATCGGCAGTGACCTCATCGAAGGCGATTTCGCGACGTGCATGAAAATGCTCCAACATTATCCACCAGTCGATATCCGAAGGATCACCCGCCTCGCCGCCGCGCTTCCTTACGGCATCTCCACCGCCCCCGCGGTTCCATCCCACGCCCGAGCTTAGAGAATAGAAAACATATATTTAGCGTTGTTCACTCGCGCGACGCACTCGCGCGACGCGTCGATGTGATACAGAAAAATAAATTCCATCGGCGCGCGTGAAAAAGTCAACGAGATACGAAACGCCTCCTTCCGAGGCGTTTTTTTGTCCGAGGAATCGCGCCACACGACGACGCACCCGCGACGCGCGATGACGCGCCGCGCGCGGACGAAGAAGCGAACCAAGTCGAACGCGCGCAAGCCGGACCCGGAGATCGAATCGTACGTGGAAGCCCTGGACGACGCCGTGCGACGAGGCGAGTGTTTTCGACGCGGTCCGTGGTACCCTTTTGAGACGTGCTCAATCACCATGGATATCGAGCGCGCACTCGAGGAGAATTGGACATCAGAATACAGGGCGGAACGAGGGAAAAATGAAAATCGTGTGGTGCTCCCACCGGCCATTGGGCGCGTGTTTCGCGACGACGGCCTGATTTCGATTGAAGTGTTGACGGATGAGCCAGACGAGCACGGCACGCTCGAGAAAGCGTTTGCGACCAACAACGCTCGTTTGGCGCATTTTAATGAGCACATGAAAAAAGAAGGCGGATTTCGCAGAGTGTATGAAGAAATGGACTCGCGACGGAAGATTTGCGATGATTTTTTGCGAGAGTTATTTTCCGCGCCGTACGACGGCAGTACCTACAAGCAACGACTGGACAAATTTGTCCAACGATTCGAAGAAGCATTCCCACCAGAGATAAGGAACCAGTGCCAAGATTTCGATTTTTTGTGTCGCGGGTTGATGGATTCTTTATATGTTGTTCATCGCAAGTTTGGTGATGACTCAAATGAATTCCAAGAAACTTTAAAGGTCATCATGGAAAAAGACGTGGTCAACACGTTATCGATGGAAGAGGCGAGGCTGAGCTTTGAAATTCAAGATCCGTACATGGAGCTTGTAGAATTAGGACTTACTCCGTACAGAGAATCGTTATCATTGAATGGCCGTTACCGAAGAGAATTTTCGCCAGAAGTTCAAATTTCGCCTGGATATGGCACACGGGACGCTCATACAGTCGTGTCTATGCAGAGCTTTCGTTTAATAGCCTGCAGCAGAATCCTCAGGGAAGTTCGTTACTACCGAGACATCTTACAAACGCATTTGAATACCGCGATGAAGATGGGATTGGTGCTTCCATCTCAACCGAAACCGCCGCCGCGTGAGAAGCGAGTGAAATCTTTGCCGCCGCTCGATGAGTTGATTCCGCGCTTTGGTCTTCGAACGCAACGACGCGTCCCACGCTAGCGCAACACCCTCGTTGTAACGTTACTTTGCTATTAAAACCTACACAACAACTATGCTACGCACCCCGCGCTTCGCGTCTCGTGGCGTCGTGTAAAATATCCACGTCCACCGCGTCCGCGGGCAGTTGCACGTACCGCACCACGCTTCCCCGAATAAAGCAGTTTCTCACGCTTCGCATGTGCGGATACCGCTCCTCGTCCGCAACGTGCGTATTCTCCAACTTAATGTTCAAGTACTGATCCACCGAAACCAACGTCCCGGCGATCGCCAAGTCATTCTTAAGCTCCACCGTCACCGGCTTGCCCACCAAAGTCTTAAAATACGAGTAAAACAACCTACACACGTTGCAACGCGCGTCATCGCGCCTGCACGTCAGTCCGCGAACGACGCACACACGCACACACACACGCCCACGCACGCGCCCCGCATCACCTCGCATCGCATCGCCTCGCACACACACGCACATCGTCCCCGAATGACAATCGTCTGCACCACCGCGATCGCGCACCCACAATCACCCCGCTCGCGCGTCGTCGACCGACACCCGTGCGCCTCCGACGCGTTCAACCCAACGCACGTGCGCGTCGCTCGCGGTTCGTTCGCCCACGTCGCTCGCGCGCGCGCTCGAATGCGGTCGACGGCGACGGACACGGCGCCGTCCCGATGCCCTAAGGGGACTGAAGCGCACAAAAAAAAGCACTAATAAAACGTGGAGCTTTTCGCACTCGCGCGGCATTCGCGCGCGCGCGCGACGTCCGACGCGCGCGCACGCGGCGGGAAATCGTCCGATATAATTTTTCGCGTCGTCACGACCGCACGCGGGATGTGCGAGACGCCGCGCGAGGGCGCCGAGGGCGATGGGCGCGATGGGAATGATGGCGTTTCGAGTTCTTCCGCGCGCGAGGACGCGGCGTGTGCGCGCGGGGTGGAGGGCGAGGCGACGCGCGCGCGGCGCGGTGCGGCGCGGTTGAGCTCGCTCGGGGCGGTGGTGCGTCGGACGGTGGTGCGGGTGTCGATGGGGACGAAGCCTTGGGCGACGCGCGCGGTGGCGAGGCTCAAGCGGGAGTGGGCGGAGCAGTTTCCTTCGGATGACGTGTGGGCGGCGGAGATGGATAGGTTGGACGAGCTCGCGGCGTTTGAGGCGGAGTCGTTGCGCGAAGCGTTGGATGAGGCGGAGGCATCGACGTCGGAGGTGGCGCCGGGTGTGGATGAGGGCGAGGTTGACGCCGTCGCGGCCGCTGCGGAGGCGTTGACGTTGGTCGCCTGCGATGAGGATGATGATGACGCCGCGCGTGAATGCGCCGTCGTAGACGCGCATTCGTCAGGCGACGAACGAGATGATGACGATTCCGATGTTTCGTGCACGCCGGCAAAATCGACGGCGTCTTTTGACGAAACGGATTACGTGTACGACGACGAAGCGGAGGACGCTGAAATCAAGCTGTCTGCGGGTGAGCACCGCGTCATCGTCATGCCCAAGGCGCTCGTTCTACAGGAAGGCGTTTTACCGCATTCCGATGCCGTCAGCTTTGTCGCGCCGAAAGATGATCGCAAGCCGCGCACATTTTGGCGAAACGACGCGGCGAGACGCCGGGATATCGTCCCCGTCGTTCGCGCGCCTCGCTCGCCGATTTCTCCGGAAGCGCCCATCCCCGAGCGCGCCATGACGAGCGCTGGTGATAATTTCATCACTCATCCAGACACACCGCCGTGGTATCAAAAACGTTTCGATCGGGAGACTCGAGAATTAGCCAAAAGCGCGCGGTCGCTTCTCGATTGGGCGGCCTCAGCGACGTCTGAATTCCTCGCCGACGGCACCCCCACTCTCGCCCCTGCGCATGCCGCGACGACGCACGCAGGAAAACTCGTACAAAAAACAAGTTATGAGCCGACGTGGATCGACTGCGGCGAGGACTGCCTCGTCGTCGACCTGCCGGTGTCAAATTTCATCCAACTGGATAAAGCCGATTAGCTTCAGAAAATGTCAACAAACGCGTAGCTCCCCTCACACGTCGCCATGCGCGCCAGCGCGAGACTCGATGCGTACTTTGCAAGTCGAGAAAACTACCCCACGACGTCACACGTCGTGATGGACGCGCGAGAACACGACGACGACGCGGCGATGCACGCGATGGTGAGACGACGCATGGAGCTGCGATTAAAAGGCTACGACATGTCTCAGGGCGATGCGCCGCGCGTCGCGAGCGCGTCGACGCGCGATGCGGGCCTGATGGCGACGACGACGGCGAATCGGTCGGCGCCACTGACGTCGATTGCGCCGGATGACGGTGAAGTCGACGAGGAGAGCGAGGAGTGTGAAGGCGTGAACCAACCGACGACGACGTTGGCGACGCGCGGCGTGGAAGTTGTGCCGCCGCGCGTGCGCGCGGCGGATGCGATACTGAAGCGATTAGTACAGGAGCTTGGCGCGCATGCGATGACGAGGGATGGTGAGCTCGGACGCGGTGACGCGCTCGGTGGAGTTGATGAGGGCGAAAGTTGGCAACCGAGCGGGACGGATTGGAGCCAAACGCCAGAGTTTCTGCGCACTTCGAGCGCCACGAGCGCCAGGGCGATGCGCGAAAAGTATCCAGATATGTTTGGAGGGAATCTTCTGGATTAACTTCTGCGATTAGCGAGATGCATAGCACTATGTGTATATTAAACGCACCTCTTGAGGTGCCTTCTATATTATTTCGCGTTCCACGTTCACGCCCTCACTCGCCAGGCGGACTTGTCGGCCATTGACAACCAATCGATTGTTTTACGCGTGCATTTTAACCACACGAACGCGAGGATCGGTGAAAGCAAAACCAAGAAGTAGTACGGCGCGTCGTTCGACGTGCATTTTCCTTTGCAAGCAGCCTTTAGCGCGTCAGTAGCGCAACTACCGATGACTTCGCGCGTTTGCTCGCTCACGCAAATCTTCGAACTCACCGCATCAACTGAGAATAAAGTTACACTTTCCATCCATTTGGCGCCGAGATTACTCACGGTGTTCAAAATCGTCATGTACGTTCCTCCCAAATCGGCGTCAGAGACGCGGTTGTAAAACGCCATGAAAGAAATAAAGTGCGCGTTACTAAAAGCGCTGTACACCGCAAGCCACATGAACAAGCATGCGTAATAAGCGTATGGAATTGAGCCACCCATGGATTTCACATCAGGCGCGAAGAGCACTAACGCCGCCGCACACGCGCATACGCCGCCGCGCATTACCCACGTCTTCGTGATGGTATCCAACGGCCGCGGGCCAGCGGTCCACTTTCTGGTCAACATTGGCATGGCCAAGTTGAGCGGAGTCAGCATGGCTGATATCGTCGCCATGTGCGACTTTGGAACGCCCTTCTCCAATAGTTTTAAAGTGGTGAGCGTTTCAGACGCGCTAAACGCGATGAAGCGCGTCAACAGCACCACACTCAACTTCAGCACTGCAGGAAGCTTAAGGATGGACACAGCCTGGGCGTATGCCTCTTTCACGCTCAAGTCCTGCACGCATGCTTTTTCTTTCGTCATGTACACGAAAAAGGATGACGCCAAAAAG
>Ga0222715_10004303_pt1 | contig 12422 bp, 10 predicted proteins | sample C33_9DmetaG_FD_165056 | JGI IMG/M metagenome (GOLD analysis project Ga0222715, IMG submission 165056) | Estuarine water microbial communities from San Francisco Bay, California, United States - C33_9D | ecosystem: Environmental > Aquatic > Marine > Unclassified | place: USA: California...
CATCGCCGCTTTCACGCTCATCGGCGCCGCGATCGGGTTCTACGCGCAGAACGAGATCGAACGCGACTACAAAGACAAACAGTTGGCTGCGTACGAAGAATATCTCGAGCGTCGCGCGAAGGCGAAGAAATAACCGCGCCGTCGTCCGCGCGCGTCGCGTCGACGCGTCCGGGCGTCGAAACGCGTCGATATGGACGCGAATCGGCGCCGGAGTGGGTCGTTGGAGTTCGGCGTGGTGGAGAACTGCGCGCCGAATGAAGCGTTTAATTTGAATGGCTACGGGTTCGCGTTCGACGCGTGCGCGATACGAGGCGAACGGCCGTACATGGAGGATCGATGGTGCGCGGTGTTGGATGAGGAGATAGGAGCGTTTGTGCTGGCGGTGTACGATGGACACGGCGGCGCGGCGGTGAGTTCGCACTTGAGCGCGCACCTGGCGAGGGAGGTGCTGAGGGAGGCGACGCTGCGGAGTGATCCAGAGACGGCGCTGAAACGGGCGTTTAAGCGCGTGGATGACGTCGTGTGCGATCAGAATCCAGGTGATATGCGAGGGATGTATGGGAGACCAGGGGCGGGTTCGACGGCGATCATGGCGCTAATTATTCCGCCGAAAATGTACGTAGCGAACGTGGGCGATTCGCGCGCCACGGCGTTGGACAATCGAGGGCAGGTGACGTTTGAGTCGAAGGATCAGCGCCCGTGCGTGGCTGAGGAAAAGGAAAGAATAGTTAGAGATGGTGGGTTCGTCAAGCGCGGTAGAGATGGGACGTTGCGAACGTGTGGTATATTAGCGGTGTCGCGCGCCTTCGGCAACGCGGGCATCAAGCAGTTTTTATCCGTCGAACCGGAGGTGTACGTCGTGGATTTGGAGACGGTTGATTCGTTGATTTTATGCTCGGACGGGTTGACTGATGTCATGGGAAGTAAGTTGGCGAGTGAAACGATGCGCGCCGCGCCAGTCGGCGTAGTGGCGTCTTCGCCCTCGCCTGTGCGGACGAGACGCGTCGCCAACTCGCTCGTCACGCTCGCGCGCGTTCGGCAAAGTAGAGACAATATCAGCGCTGTCGTGCTCCAGGCGCGAAAGTTATCGTCCATCACTTTTCCTTCTTTAGATACTCCGGTCTCTGATCAAGCCACGTTTGGAACGCCGGAGACGGTGCAGTATGATCCGGCGCCCGCCGACGTGAAGGACGGCCAAGACGCTGCGGCACGAGCGGCGCTAGATTTCGATGCGAACAAAGATGGCGTGGCTGTAGACGAGAAGGTGAGCGCACAAGAGTGCGACGATGCCCAAGCTTCTGATGACGATGGACTGTCGTCGCCTGTTCCGAGTGTCATGAGAGAATCGACACAAGCGATCACGCCAATCATTCACGCGAGCGGTTGAATGTGGGTTGAATGTGTAAGTTGATAGCAGCGTGCGCGCGTCTAGTAGGAATTACAAAGTGTATGTAATACGAAGGACAACAGGATTACGTGAAGGACGACAGTATTACGTCGTTGTCGTCGTTGCTTGGGGTTTGTTTCGCATCTTCTTAGCGAGTCTCGCCGATTTCTCGTCCGTCAATGTGCCGATGGCGTCCCAGTACGCAAAACCCGCCAAGACGTAAAACGCGGGAGCCAGGAGCAAGGCGTGTTGCAAGTCGTACTTCGAGGCCAGGGACGCCACTATAAGCGGTCCTATTCCGGCGATCATGTTTCTCACGGCGAGGTGCGCTGCCGCGGCGACGCTCGGCGTCTCTGGTAGGGCGTCTCGCGTCATCACCGCCGTCGGCGCTCGGAATATTTCCGCAGCCACGATGCCCGGGAACAAGTACATGAGGGACGTTTTATAGTCATCGGCGAGAAGAGACGCAGCGAGTAACGGACCAGCTGCGATCGTCATGATGGATATGAACCACCTCTGCCCATTCGGTCCACGGGATTGGAGTCTATCGCAAATCCAACCCCCACCGAGACCACCGGTGACGCCCGCGAGTGGGATGACCATCGCCAGGAGCGGGTCGTACTCTTGGGGCGTGAGCGAAAATACGCGCTCGTAAAACGCCGCTTGAAATGCAATCATGGACCATCCGGCGACGTCAGATAATGTCGCCGCCGTTGTGACTTGTCTAAACGCTTCGCTATCGAAACATCTGGTCAAAGAGTCGAACATGTCGTTCTTCTCCGTCGGCTTGATGGGGACGGAGGTGTATTGACCAGCCATGTTGCTCTGCGCCGCGGCAGCTCGCGCGGCGGTTCTCACTCGCTGCTCCTCCGTCGTGAGATCGTCTTCGTCGATCGTCGAGCCCACGAGAGCGACTAACCCACCGTTGTCGATCGCGGGCAGCGATTTGTACATCTTCTCTTCGAGTTTGCGTTGCTCCCGCTGCGCCTTTCGCTCTTGCGCGCGCTTGCGCCGCTTCACCGCGCGCGATCCCGTGGACGTGCGTCCGGGATCACCTATCGTGAACAAAATAAGCGGTACTATGATCAAACCCGGGAGCGCGACGATGTCGTAAATTTGATGCCACGACATCCCCGAAGACAGCATGGCGTCGCCGACCGTGTTCTCCAACACGGTGCCGACGTTTGGCGTCAGCACGACGGCGTCCGCGGTGGTGTACAAAATCGTGTGCGCGCCCAACGCGCCGATTTCCGTCAAGTACGTCAACGGAAGCGTGATTGGCTCGTTGGAGAACATATGATCCTCCGCTCCCGGAGGCAGCGGCGTGCGCCCGACGAAAGCGCCGCTCGCGAAACTCACCGCGCGACCGGCGTGAATGGCCAAATTATACACGCTCAGCGCGAGCGCCTTGTTCCTCGGGAACATCTCTGGAATCATGCTAAACGCCACCGGGTTCTGCGCCCCGTTCCCGACCGCGAACAACCCACGAGAGATCAACAGCGCGGTAAAATTCTCCGAGTGCGCCGTCATGAACGACGCCGCCGTCCACGTCGCCGCCCCCGCCGCGAGCAAATTTTTTCGATCCACCGTGTCCGCCAGCACCCCCACGAGCGGCAGCAGCAGCGAGTACGTCACCGTGAATAGCGTCGTCAGCACCGCGCCTTGTCCGTCGTCCAGCTTCAAATCCGCGCTCATCGCCGGGAGCAGGCTCGGCAACAGAAACCCCGTCGCCGACGCGTGACAGTACGCGCACGTGAGCAACCCCAGCGCCCACGCCGCGCGTTCGCGCCCGCGCGCCGCGTCCCCCGCGTCGCGTCCGTCGTCGCCTCGCGCGCGCGCGTCGTCGCGCGCGTCGTCGAACGCGTCCGGGAACGCGTCGAGCGCGACCGACCGCGCGTCAGCATCGTCCGCGTCGGCATCGTCGACGTCGCGCCGTCGCGCCGCCCCCGTCTCGCGCTCGCGCACCGCGCCGCGCGCCGCGCCGCGCCGCGATCGACGTCGCGCGTCGTCCGCGCGCGCGCGCTCGAGCGCGCGCGCGCGTCGCGACGTCGACGCCGCGGATACGATTCGCGCGCGCGTCGACGCGACGCGCGACGCGCGCGCCGCGCGCGACGGCGCGGACGTCGACGCGACGCGCGTCGACGCCGCGCGCATCGCGCGTCGCGCGCGCCGTCGATCGCGCGCGCGTCGCGCAGTCGCGCGCGAGACGGTCGCGCGACGTCGCGCGACGTTCGATCGACGTCGCGACACCGCGACGCGCCATGCGCGCGGTCGCGTCGCGCGCGGCCGCGCGCGGCGCGCGGTACGACCTGTTCCCGAAGATATCCGACGACTTCGCGCGTCGCACGGCGACCGGGGGCGCGATCGCGACGATCGGATTGACGCTCATGATGATTTTGTTCATCCAGCAGACGGCGGAACTGACGCGGACGACGACGGCGTACGACCTGCGCGTGGACGACTCGTACGCGCGCGCGTGCGGGAAGATCGTGATCAACGTGGACGTGACGCTGCGGGCGATGCACTGCGCGCAGGTGAGCCTGGACGCGATGGACGTGACGGGGGAGACGCGGCTGGACGTGTCGAGGAGCGAGGTGCGAGCGACGCGGGTGGACGCGAACGGACGCGCGATCGCGACGACGAGCGAGCGCGCGGCGGTGAACGCGCGAGAGGAGGCGAGGGCGGGGGCGGGGGAGGGAGAGGGCGGCGCGACGACGTGCGGGGATTGGTACGGCGCGGCGGAGGCGGGGACGTGCTGCGACGACTGCGACGCGGTGCGAGAGGCGTATCGCGTCAAGGGATGGGCGCTGCCGGATTTGCGACTGGTGACGCAGTGCGCGAAGGAGTACGACGTGGTGGCGCTGCGCAACGAGCGCGGGGAGGGGTGCCGCTTTTCCGGACACTTTGAGGTGAACAAGGTGGCGGGGAACTTTCACATCGCGCCGGGGAGGAGTTATAACAATCTCGGACAGCACGTGCACGATTTATCCCCGTTCGCCGGCGTGGAGAGCTTTAATTTTTCGCACGTCATTCATAAATTGTCGTTCGGGGAAGAATTTCCGGGCGTGGTGAACCCGCTGGACGGCGTGACGAGGACGATGGACGACGCGAGCGCCGGCGTGTATCAGTATCGACTCTCCGTCGTCCCGGCGCGTTACAAGTACCTAGGCTTTAACGCGCGCGTGGTGGAGAGTAACGATTACTCCGTCACCGATCATTTTCGTGGTTTCGACGTGAAGACGAATCCAGGTCTGCCAGGCCTCTTCTTCTTTTACGATTTGTCGCCGTTGCGCGTCGAGTACGAGGAGCGTCGAATCGGATTTTTTCAATACCTGTCAAACGTCGCGGCGATCATAGGCGGCGTGAGCGCGGTGGTGAGCATCGTAGACGGCCTGGTGTATCGCGGCCAGCGCGCGTTGCGAGAAAAGGTCGATTTAGGGAAGCAAGGGTAGCGTTGTGATCGGATGTTGCATCAAATTACAGGACGTCAAAATACATCTCGACGCGAATCCATCGTCGTCGGTTTATCGAGAATTGCACGAATTTCAGAGTTTGTTCAAGGCGGCGGGCCGTCTGGGTGGCACCTCTTGCGAAGATCCATAGCTTCCTTCGCGCACCGCTTACCCAGCGCCGCTAACTTTCGCATGCCCTCCAAGAAAGAAAGCGTGCCGTCGGCGATGGCCTCCTTGATCGCCGCGTACTCGTCGTGGCACTGCTGTTTGAGCCGTCGCGCCTCGGCGTCGCAGTCATCCGGGTCATCGCCGAAAGTCTCGCCGCTTCCGACGACTTGTATCTCCCCGACGCACTTCGACACCTCCGCCGCGGTCTCCGTCGCGCACGCCTGCCCGAGTTCGGCGAACGAAGCCGCGCACTCGAAAGGCGCCAGCTCGTTCTTTTCGCAACGCGTCTTCAACCGCGCCGCCTTCTCCTCGCAGCCCTTCTCGATCGTCGACAGCTCGCGCTCGCACGCCCTCGTCATCTCCGCGCACGCTCGACCGATTTCCATCATCTTCGCCGCGCACGCCTCGCTCACCGTCGCGAATTCCTTCGCCGCGTCCTCCGCGCTCGCGTCGCCTCGCGAAAACGCCGCCGCCGCGTCCCGCAGCGCCTTCGCGCACTTCTCTCCCTCCTCCGCGACCTCGTCCACGCACGACCGCGCGTCGTCGGCGTCACCGCCACCGAGCGCCGCGATCGCGCTCCGCGCCAGCGTCGCGAGCGCGTTCCGCGCGCTCCCGCCGTCGAGAAGCGCGCGCGTCAGCGCGCGCGTCCCGTCGTCTCCATCTCGACGATTCGCGACCGCGCGCGCGTTCGCACCGCGTATTCCACCGCGCGAGGCGACGATCGCGACGAGCGTGAGCGTCGCGACGCTCGCGCGCGCGCGCGCGCGTCGTCGAGGCATCGCGCGACGCGCTGTGCGACGAAGACGCGCGCGCGGGACGAATCGAGTCTTGTGATCCGTGTGTAAAGTGTCCCGGTCGTGAGACTTTATCCACTCGGCGCGCGGACGCGCGCGACACACGACGACGACGCGCGACGACGACGCCGATGCCGACGGCGATGACGACGACGATGCGAACGCTCGCTTCGACGCGGTGCGGGACGCGAAAGAGCGCGAACGCGACGCGATGCGCGCGAAAAGCGCGCGGGACGATGATGGTGACGTCGGCGATGGTGACGACGGCGGGACGACGCGCGGGACGCGCCTCGGTCGTGACGCGGGCGAGCGAGGAGACGGAGGATGAATTCGAGGCGAAGCTCGGCGCGCTGCGAGGAAAGCGCTCGAAGCGAGCGGCGAACAGCTCGACGGGTGCGGCGGAAGAGGACGGCGACGCGCCGAGGCGAAGCGCGGCGTCGCAGCAGAGCCGAGCGAAGGGCGTGCGCGATTTCACGGTGACGGAGAACATCGATGAGCCGGCGATCGATTGGGGTAACGAGACGATTGTGTTCGAAGGACCGCCGGCGAGAGGGGAGGTGGTGGCGAACGTGGCGATGTCGTGGACGCTGGTGTGGATTCCGTTGGCGATTCAAGCCGTCGGTCGCGCGCTCTGGTTGAAGTATAAGATTACGGACAAGCGCGTGACCGTGATTTCGGAGTCTCCGTTGAGAAAGGAGCGCACGGATATTCCGTTGGATCAAATCGCGGACGTCATCTCCGTCGGCCGCGGGATCGGGGCCTGGGGGGACATGGTCGTCACGCTTCGCAACGGCGAAAAGGTTGAGATCCGCTCGTTGCCGGATTTCAAAAAGTGCGAAGAAATGATTCGAGAGAAGATGTACAAGGAAAAGATCATCGACTTCTAAACATCTAATGATAATACGCAATTCATTCTCTACGACTATAATCAAACTCGACGACGGACGACGGAACGACGGATTCGCCCGCGACGGGCGGCATTTCTTGCGCCTCCCACGCCGCGCGATCGTCCTCGTACGACGCCCGTTTCACGACGCGCGGCTCGACGGGCACGCACTTTCCCAATCGCGCCGTCCTCGTCGGACTCACGAACCTATTGGGCAAATTCCTCGCCCCCGACGGTCGCTCGCGCCACCAATTCACGAGCACCGTCACGCGTTGCCCGCGAAACCCACCCTCGTTCGCCAAAACCCCGTGCCAACGATCCCCCTCGAACGCCATCAACCTATTCTTCCTCACCTCGCACGCGAACACCCTCTCCGGCGTCTCCGGCCAGAGCCCCGTCGCCGTCTCCCTCCCCGCGTCGCTCGCCGTCGTCTGATCGAACGCCGCCGTCGCGCCCCCGCCTCGCTCCCCGTCCACGTAGAACACGCTCGCCATCGCCGGAAATCCCCGCGCGCCGACGCCGTCGCGCATTTTCACGTCGCAATCCGTGTGATACCCCTTCGGCGGTTCGTCCCACGCGACGTCCTGCACCCACCACTCCGCGCCCGCCAGCGTCTCGTCGCTCGCGAGCCCGAGCGCGCGCGCGCACGCGCCCGCCAGCGCCTCGATCGCGCACCGCGGCGCCGCGAGCGCGCGCCGAGGCGTCCAAAACGCGCTCGTCAGCGTCGTCGTCCCGCTCTCTCCGTCGTCGTCGCCGTCGTCGTCGCCGCCGACCGCGTCGTCGTCGAGCCACGCCTCGCGCGACGTCGCGGCGTCGTACCCGCCGTCCGCGAGCGCGACGTACGCGTCGACGAACGCGCGCGCGTCGGCGAACGACGCGGCGTCGAGGGCGTCGTCGACGACGGCGAATCGCATCCCGCGCGCGTCGATGTCGCGTCGGATGGATTCGCGCACGAATGAATGAATGCGTGAATGAATGAACGAACGCGCGTCGCGTCACACGCCGACGCGCCCGCACCGCGCGCGGACGCGCGTCGCGCGCCTCGCGGCGCCTCCCTCGGCGGCATGCCGCCGAAGAAGACGTTCACCGTGGCGACGAAGGAGGACCTCGAACTGAAGCGAAAGTATGAATTGCTGCGAGAAAAGCGAGAGGCGCGCGCGCGACGCGACGCGGAGACGGCGGCGACGGAAACGCGCGCGACGAACGCGCGAAACCCCGCGGCGAGCGCGGCGCGGACGCGCGAGCGAGGCGCGAACCGAACGCGCGCGGAGTCGAGCGGACGCGGAGAAGACGTCGAGGGAGGACGCGAGCGACGAGGCGAGCGACGAGACGACGCGAGGGACGGAAGAGGCGGAGACGCGACGATGGGGGGGGTGAAAGCGGAGGAAGAACCGGTGGATCCCGCGCACGCGCGCGCGAAGGCGATTCTGGCGGGATTGCACAAGAAGAAACAGCCCGGCGTGGCGGCGCTGAACGCGCGGTCGGCGGCGGAGAAGGAATCGGAGAAGGCGGCGGAGGAGGATAAGAAGCCGAAGTTGGTGTTTACGATGGGGAAACGCGCGCCGAAAGTTGCGCCGGTGGTCGTGAAGGCGGTGGAGGAGGAGACGTTCGGGTACGCGGATACCGTGGTCGGGTACGCGTCGACGGAGACGAAGGCGCCGGAGCCAGAGGCGGCGCCGGAGGCGGAGGCGAAGCCTGAACCGGCGCCGGAACCCGTCGTCGAGGCGCCGGCGCCCGTCGAGGAGGACGCGTCGCGAGGCAAGAAGGAGGTGAAGCGACCGAAGCGACCGGGTTTGCTCTCGCCTGGGATCGCGAAACGGCAGAAGATGAACACGCCCACGCCGTTCCCGGCAGCCACCGACGGCGTGGGGGAGAGGACGGATAAGGGCGAGCGCGAAATCTTCATCAGCGACTTACCAGACGGGTGCACGATTGAGAGTTTGTCGTTGGCGTGCTATCGCTACGGCCGCGTCAACAGCTGTCGCGTGATAGAGAGAAAGCATTTCGGTTTCGTCACCTTTGCGGATTCGGCGTCGGCGGAGAAAATCGTAAACGCCGCCATCGCGCACATGAACGATCCCGACAAAGAGCCGGTGATCGTCGACGGGCGCGTCGTTATGGTTGAATATAGCGTGCAGGCCAAAGGCGACAGGCCTTTCGGAGACGAGATCCGCCAACGCGCGTTGGAGGAACTCGAACGCATTCGCGACGGCGAAATAGTCGAAGACGACGGCGGAGACGTCGTCAAGCGCGACATGCTCGTGTACGACGACATTTAGCATCGAAAAAGTTCTATCACTTGCATCACCGAATCACCGATTAGCGCGTTGGATTGTTTAATTCGTATCGATCTCTTCCACCCAAACCGAAAACGCCGCAACACCCGCACACTGCGCCTCGCCATGGACGATCGCACCGCGCTCCTCGGCGAAGAGCCCTCGACGCCGCGCGAAAAACCGCGCGGGAGTAGGATCATAGGCAAAGAGTTCGCGCGTTTCTTCGTTCTAGGCGTATTCGTCGCCGTCGGCGTCTTCGCGAGCGCCGATTTCATCGCCAACACCATTCCCGCGCGCCGAGGTTCCGTCACGCGACTCGGTCGGACGTGGACGTCCGCGGCCCCGCTCGCGCGCTGGGCGCACGTCGCGATCGAAGCCAACGTCGACGGGCACAAGTTCGTCCCGGCGGTGGCGCATCGCGTGGTGGTGCTCGCGCTGTCGACAGGGGAGTCGCTCGCGCAGACGTACGAGTGGGCGTTGTCTTTGAAAGACGTCGGCGTGCGCAAATTCATGATTGGATGCGTCGACGACGCGTGTTTAAAGACGTTACAAGCGCTGGATGCGCCGGTCTTCGACGCGAGCGCGAGCGCGGAGAAATTTTCGCTCGACGGCGAGTCGCGCGAAGACGCGTGTCGGTGGGCTTCGCTCGAGAGCGCGAAGGAACTTTTAAGCGAAGGGTACTCGGTGATCCTATCGCAACCGACGATTAGATTTCGTAGGAATCCGATGGAAGTCGTCGCGGATTCGATTTCAAGACACGGGCGAAATAGTGTGTTCGCGATGCGAGGCGTGCACTCGAACGTCGTCACCGAGAAGGATTTGCGCGTTTGGACGGGTGGGACCTCGCTCGCGAGTCTTCGTGATGATTTCTTGATCTTCACCCCGGGTTCGCAGTCGTTGATTGATGATATGTTCACGAGTAGGGATGCGGACGTTCCCGCGGACGTGTTAGAGGCTGCGCTCGCGGGAGAGTCGAGCGATTTAGGATCTGCGGAACTCAGCTGGCGATCGAACGTCGCCTTCGTTCTCAACCACATCCTCAGCGCGAACACGGGGTTGCGATGGAAATTAGCGAATGGGCAGGGTCCGGTCGACGCGGCGCCGTTCAAAACGAAACCGTACGAAGTCAGCGTCGACGCCGCGCTCTTGGGTGAAGATGGTTCGGTTCGAGGCACGACTGCGGAGCTAAGCGGCGTCGCGCGACTGAGCGACAACGCGCGCGTTAAAGTCGTTCTCCTCGACACTGTCGTCGCCCGCGCCCACTGCAACGACGCTGGTAAGGATAACATGGCGAAGACGTACGTCGTCGGTTGCGATTTGGACGACGCCGCGCTCGCCGGCAGGCGCGTCGAAGTCGACCACCAGTGCATGTTGATGAAAGGTTTGGAATCGCGCGTCGGCGGCCTCGGAGTGTTCTCCTTTTTCGAGCACAAGGGTGAGAGTCCGATCTCGGATTCTCGCGGCTTCATCGGCGCCCTCGACGCGTGCAGGCTTTAATGTAGAAATTAGTTTGCGTTCGCGCGAGACTGTAAAACAATGTGTTCCTCTTCGAGCGCTCGAGCCGACGACACACCGCGTGACGCGCGGAGTTTCATGCGCGGCGAGCGAGGGAAGAAGCAGCAAGACCCGACGACGGCGACGATCGAGGACGAGAGCGCGCTCGACACAGGTGCGCGACGCGACGACGCGACGACGCGACGACGTTTTTCTGAATCGCTGCGAGCGAATCTCAATCAACGTTTTCAGCCGTGACTGACGCGCGCGCCTCGCGTGACGCGCAGAAATAGAGCGAGTCGTCGGTGCGGACCGTTTTGACGCGGGACAGGGCGCGGTGCGGACGGATATCGGGTTCTTCGACGACTTTGACGACGATTTCGACGAGAGGGCGATTCGAGGGGACGTCGCCGTCGCCGCCGACGAGAGACAGGACGTCGCGTCGTCCGAGTAATCATGGCGGGTCGTGAAGACGACGTGGCGGACGATAAGTCGCTTTTAGTTGTGCTCGTGGAGACGAACCCGCGGTACTGGGCGGCGAGCGAGGGGAAGGGAGACGGTACCGCGGCGGCGAACGGGTTGGCGAGCGTGCTCAAGGCGACGACGGTGTTTCTGAATAGTTTCTTTGCGTTGAATCAGCAAAATAGAGCGGCGGTGATCGCGGTGCACGACGATGGATGTCATTACCTGTATACGTCGCCGTTGGGTGGGGCCATCGATGACGAGGCCGAGGACGCGGAGGACGCGCGTTGGACGAACAAGGTGGGCGGCTTGGATCCGTTGCAAACGGAAGCGGGACCGACGATGTTGACGCGGTTAGGAGAGTTAAACGCTGGAGATTGTCCGGCAAGCGCAACGGGTAAGAAGCGTACGAAGACGGCGACGCCATCGTCGCGCGCGGCCATGTCGTCGCCTTTCGCCGGTGCATTGAGTCTGGCGTTGTGCTACTGCAACCGCGCGCAAACGCTGGAAACCGCCGCAGGTTTACGAGTCAGACCGCGCATTCTGTGCTTACAAGCGTCTCAAGACAATCCTACGGATTACATCTCGATGATGAACGCGATATTTTCGGCGCAAAGGCAATCAATACCCATAGACGCGTTCGCGCTCGGCGAGCACGATTCGCCGTTTCTCCAACAAGCCGCGCACATCACTCGCGGCGCCTACGTCAAGCCCACGCGAGGCGCCGGTTTGCTTCAATACCTCCTCTCCACCGCCGCCCTGGACATGCGCAGCCGCTCTTACCTCAAGCTCCCCGCCGCGCGCGGCGTCGACTTTCGAGCCTCTTGTTTCTGCCACAAGCGTCCGGTGAGCGTCGGCTTCGTGTGCTCGGTCTGCCTCAGCATCTTTTGCGAGCGTCGATCGTCGTGCGATACCTGCGGCGCCGACTTCGCCGCCGACGCCCAAGTCACGAGCGTTCCATCCGCGTAGTTCAGTCACCGCCGCGCGGCGCCGCGCCGCGACGCGTTCAATCCAATCCAATCCGATCCGCGCCGCGACGCGCCCATCCGCCGCGTCCCATCCGCGAGACCGTCGCGGACGGTTAAAAACGGTCGCGCGACATCAGCGCGAAATCAGCGCGTCGTCGTCCCGCGCACCGCCGCGCGATCGCGCGCCGCCGTTCCGACCGCGCGCGCGAGCGCCGCGCCGTCGCGACCGCGCGCGCCTCGCCGCGCGCGCGCGCGCGTCGACGCGAACGACGCGTCGCGACGAATTTCAAACATCGCGGGCGCGTCGACGCATCGGAACATGTCGCGCGTCGCGGCGACGATTCGAGCGCGGCGCGCGGGAGTCGTGGGTAACGCGGGCGATCGACGCCGCGCGACGACGCGCGAGCGGAGCGCGGCGAAGCGCGGGGACGAGGCGCGACGCGACGGGGCGCGCGCGAACGCGGTGGCGCTGCCGACGAGCCTGGTCAAGGAGGCGACGGAGGGACCGTTGGAGCTGGCGAGCGACGAGCGAGTG
>Ga0222715_10004307_pt1 | contig 12410 bp, 10 predicted proteins | sample C33_9DmetaG_FD_165056 | JGI IMG/M metagenome (GOLD analysis project Ga0222715, IMG submission 165056) | Estuarine water microbial communities from San Francisco Bay, California, United States - C33_9D | ecosystem: Environmental > Aquatic > Marine > Unclassified | place: USA: California...
TACCTTAATTGTATTAGCAATAGGAATAACTGCACCTGCTTCAGTCGTTAGAGTTCCCATATCCCCAGGTTGCCCACCACCTTCCGGGTAGAAAATGGTTCGATCAAGCCATATTCCGCGGTCGTCGACCGCTGTCACAGTGGCATTGCACTCACAAGCATAAGCGTCTTCCCGGAAAATTAATTCCATGTCTCAGCTTCTCCTACCAACAATTCAAAAATCTAAAGCAAAGCTATCATCACTTGTGCATACTATGCCTTGATATTGCCTAATCTCCATGCATGGATAGCTCATGCGAAGATTCAAGCTTCTTATTTACACTTATCTGGTTATCGGACTGGCGTTTGGATTGGCTTTATTTGGATGGGGCGCTCTTGTTGCGGCCATGGCCGAACCAGAGACACCAATCTTTATAAAAAGCCTCGCCGAGGCGGCATTAGATGGCGCGCTTCGCATCGCAAATTGGGCTCCTTCACTTACAAAGAATGTTCTGCTGGATGGCAAAAATTTCTTTGAATGGATGCTCTACACGTAAGCTGAATTCATCACCTTCTAATGAAACTTGTTAGATGGCTCAAAACCTGACTTTTCTGCAGGCCGCTCGTCGCGAACCCACAGCTCTCTGCCAGGATGAATACCTCCGCCCTGGGTCGCGGGCACACCAGACTGCCGCATCCGATGCAGCAGGCGCGTATCCGCAATTCCACAATTAGGGTGTATGCCACCGTTCGAATCTACTACGCGCTGCCAGGCAGCCATTCGCGCTTCACGAACTTTTGGATCATTCAAGGCCAAGCAATTTAATTCATTTGTATTGAGATCGGCCACGATCTCATCACCATCTTCAATCAAAGCAATTGGGCCACCAAGAGCCGCTTCTGGTCCAACATGACCAATGACAAGACCAACTGACCCCCCAGAAAAGCGAGCATCTGTCATCAAACCGACTACGATATTTTTCTCGCGGCAAAGGGTCGTTATGCGGGACGTCGAGTCTAACATTTCAGGCATTCCAGGAGCGCCGGCCGGCCCTTCGTAACGCACAATAACCATGTCGTTATTCTGGAAAACCTCAGGGGTCTTATCTAAAGCCTCCAGAAGCCCTGCCTCCCCTTCAAACACACGGGCTGATCCCTTGAAAACATTATTTTCAAGCCCGCCTTCAACCCCAGCCAGCTTTAAGATTGCACTGTAGTCTGGTGAAAGATTACCGCTTAGGAGACGAAGTCCTCCCGTGGGCTTGTAAGGTTTAGCGCAGGAGTAGACAACTGTCTCATCTGGCTTAGGTGCCCCCAAGCGCTCAACTTGTTCGGCCAAAGTCTCACCGGTGCAGGTTGGAACGTCTCCATTGATCATACCTGCAGCCATCAACTCCTTAACAATCACTTGAACCCCGCCAACCCGGTCAATATCCACCATGGAATACTTGCCGTAGGGACGGGCGTCGGTCAGGACTGGAACCACATGCTGAGACAGATGGTTGAACTCTTCCGGTGTCATTACGTCTTGCCAGAAATTTCGGAATCCTGCCGCTCGCGCAATCTCGGGTGCATGCAGCACAACGTTGGTAGATCCGCCAACGGCCATCGCTACAATAACTGCGTTCCGCAAAGAGTCTCGGCCAACAATATCTCGGGGCTTTACCCCATGCTCAATCATCTTTTTAAGATGACCTACCAGCTCCGCTGGAAACTCATTCAAACGACGTGGATCATCGGAAGGCGGAGCCACCATATGCAGGGGTTGCAAGCCAACAACCCCTATGAATGTCTGCATTGTATTGTAAGTAAACATGCCTCCACAGGAGCCAAAACCTGGGCACGCGTTACAAGCTATGTGGAAGCGATGATCTGCATCAGGATGGCCTGCTACCTGATAGGCAGAAACGATATCTAAATCCTCTCCTGTCTCTGGATCTTTGCCAGGACGGATCGGCCCATCCGACATAATAATAGCTGGCTGATTGTGCTCGAGAAGCGCAGAAAGGGTTCCGACAGGAGGTTTATCACAGGCTACAACAGCAATGCAGCCGGCAAGGCCAGTGCCTGACAAATGCTCCGAAAGGGCATCGTGGGTAATTTCACGGCCAATCAAGGAATAGCGCATTTCGCGTGTACCATTCCGGATCCCATCTGAAACACCAACGGTGAATTCTGGCTGAACCAGTCTCATAGCCATCTGGTCTTTTCCATGCCCAACCCTTGCGCGCAGTGCCTCGTGAATGGCTTCCACTTTCCGCTGCACACCGATGTAACATTGAGAATCACCCTTGTTGCCAACTACGCCAACAGAAGGTTGATGGATAAGGTCTATTTCAGTTCCGAGTTCGCGGGCTATGCCGATCGTCTGGGAGGAGCGTCCAGGATGAGAATCAATCAGAACAGGCTTTGATGACACGACGCGTAGCTCCTAGAATTTCGTTATTAAAGGCTTTTATCGGTTTACTAAGGCTCAAACACTGACACTTTGTCTAGATCTTCATGCCTGAAACCCATAAGGGCTATCAATATCTGGCAATAACTCAACGTTCAACGTGCACCAGAAGAAAAGTGCATGAGAAACTAAAAAACACTGGTGTTATTATTAGGGTGACGACAAAAATTGGTTTGGCGTGCTACCGTCAATCGAATTCCTTCTCGAGAGGCTAAGGAAACCAACTTGTTATGACTACTCCAGCATCACTTGCACACGCGGACACAAACGACCTTGAAGCTTTCTTCATGCCGTTCACCTCGCAGCGTCAATTCAAAAAAGCGCCAAGACTTTTAACAGGAGCAGAGGGGGTTCATTACATTACGCGAGATGGTCGTCGGATCTTAGATGGCTCGGCTGGCCTTTGGTGTGTGAATGCTGGTCATGGGCGAAAAGAAATTGCCGAGGCAATAAAAGCACAAGCCGACCAAATGGATTATGCACCAAGCTTTCAGATGGGGCATCCCGGTGCATTCGAACTGGCATCTCGAATTGGCAACCTCGCACCAGAAGGTCTTGATACAGTTTTCTTTGCTAATTCCGGATCGGAAGCCGTTGATACAGCGCTTAAAATTGCTCTTGCCTATCACAGGGCACGCGGCCAGGCGGAGCGTACGCGCTTTGTTGGACGTGAGCGAGGTTATCACGGGATTGGCTTCGGCGGCATGTCGGTTGGCGGAATCAAAGCAAATCGCAAGATGTTCGGCCTTATGCTACCCGGTGTCGATCACTTACCACATACATCCGACTTAAGTAGGAATGCCTTTAGCAGAGGGCTGCCAGAGCATGGAGCAGAGTTAGCAGATGCACTTGAGCGGATCTGCGAGCTTCATGACCCTTCTACAATAGCGGGAGTTATTGTTGAACCAGTGGCCGGATCAACGGGTGTATTACCTCCGCCAAAGGGTTATCTAAAACGCCTGAGAGAAATTTGCGACAAGCATGGAATTCTGTTGATTTTTGATGAAGTCATTACAGGATTTGGACGTGTTGGCGCTGCTTTCGCATCCGAGGCCTTCGGGGTGACCCCTGACATGATGACTATCGCGAAAGGACTAACTAACGGCGCCGCCCCCTCTTCAGCTGTCGTTATGGGGCGTGCAATTTATGATTCATTCATGACTGGCCCTGAATGGGCAATAGAACTTGCACACGGGTACACTTATTCGGCTCATCCTCTCGCTGTTGCCGCAGGACTCGCGACCTTGGATATCTACAGGGATGAAGGATTGTTTCAGCGCTCTGCCAATCTCGCACCAAAATTTGAGAATTTGCTGCACAGCATGGCTGATGCACCCAACGTGATAGATGTGCGAAATATAGGACTTATGGGAGCTGTTGAACTGTCTTCCCGACCTGGGGAACCGGGCAAACGCGGCTTTGACGTATTTTTAGAATGCTTTGCGCAAGGGCTCTATCTGCGTGCAACAGGGGACGTGCTAGCAATGTCACCACCACTAATCGTAACGGAAGATGAACTAGAACAAATGATTTCAATTCTGAAATCTGCAATAGAGAAGGTGGGCTAACTTTCTTTATTTTATTAAAAATAACTAGTGAAAGAGTGACGCGTGAGTATCTCATTGGTTTGAAGATCTGAGTTTTAGCATGAGATCCCCATTCTGCTTCGCAAGGTAGGACAATGGTCAAAATCACGGGCGTGATACAGGCAGCCTGGGCTCGATTATTGGCCCCATTACAATTGCTGCCTGGAAACGTGCGTGGCGGCATTTATATAATGACTGCTGGCATCATATTCACCTCGAGCGCCGGCTTTGTAAAAGAATTGGGCGGCGAGATAACGGTCTTTCAAATCCTGCTAATACGCCAAGCAACCATGACAATTACGGTGATGCCTGTAATTGCTCGTAACTTTCCAGACGCTTTGCGCACCAAATCACTTCCTCTACAATTAGTGCGGGTGGTATTTGCTATAATTGCAATGGTCGGCAGTTTTCTTGCAATTCAGCATATGCCCTTAGCGGATGCTACGGCTCTTAGCTTCGCAAAAAGTCTATTCGTCACGATTTTTGCTATCCTGTTTCTAAAGGAAGTTGCAGGTTTTAATCGATGGTTCGCGACATTAATTGGCTTTGCTGGCGTACTAGTCATTGTGCAGCCAGAGCCAAGCGGAATAGACCTTTATGCATTGTATGCGATTGCTGGTGCCGCTGGGGCGGCGATGGTTTCGACAATAATTCGCCACTTATCCCAATTTGACCGCTCTATCACGATCTTAAGTTACCAAGCATTATTGGTTGGTGCTGTAATGCTACCATTCGGCATCTATTTCTGGGTTTGGCCAACGGCCATTCAGTGGGGAATGATGCTGGGTATTGGACTTCTGTCGGTCGCAGGTCAATTTTGCAACATAGCAGGCTATCGTGCTGGTGAAGCAAGTGCTGTTGCACCCCTTGACTACGCTAGATTGGTATTTGCAGCACTTATTGGATTTTTAGTGTTTCTAGAGGTACCAAGTTGGTCAACAATCGTAGGCTCTGGAATCATTATAGCAACATCGATCTATAGTCTTCGAAGTGAACAACGACGTTCAAAAAACGAGCGCCAAATTTAATAAGCAATTAAAACTTAAGCCTCAATTTCCTCTCGCAACACGCGCTTGAGCACCTTCCCAGAGGGATTCCGGGGCAGACTTTCTTTTATCACTAAGCGTTTGGGAGTCTTAAAACCTGCAAGAGATTTGCGACAATGCGCTTGCAAGCTTTCTAGAGTGACTTTAGATCCGGGTCTTGGCGTCACTATTGCCACAGGTACTTCGCCCCATTTTGGGTCTGATCCAGCTATAACTGCGGCTTCCAGCACCTCCGGCATTTCATAAATTACCCGCTCCACTTCACTGGAAGCGATGTTCTCTCCACCGGAAAGGATCATATCCTTTTTACGATCGGTCAGAAAAAGAAATCCCTCTTCGTCGAGATAACCGATATCACCAGTGCGAAACCAGCCATTTGAGAAAAAAGCCTCTTTAGTGCGCAGCTCATCATTCCAATATCCGGAAGTTATTTTACGGCCGCGAAGACAAATCTCTCCGTCCTGACCCGGCGTTAGGGTCTTTCCAGACTCATCACGGATTTCAACCTCCAAATGAGGTGCAGCGCGGCCTGTAGAACCAATCTTTAAGAGCTCCATTCCAGGCTCCATAAAGGTATCGCCGCTATTACTCTCTGTTAGCCCATAAGCATCAATATAACGAGCTTTAGGGAAAGCTTCTGAAAAAGAACGAATACGAGCTTCCGGTGTTCGTTCTCCACCGCCAATTACCCAATTAAGCGTCCGAGCCGATACCCAAAGGTTACTTGGCAAGGCCAAAATCATATTAGTCATAGTAGGAGCAAACCACGCTCCATTTAGATGATAGCGTTCGATTGCTGCGAGCGCTTTTTCAGGTTCAAACTCTCGTTCAAGCGCAATCATGCCACCAAGAGCTAACACTGAAAGGCCTGGCAGTTCTAAACCCCCAACGTGATACAGCGGTCCAACGATTAAAAGACGCGTTTGGCCCGAAAGCTCAAGTGGAGGAATTAAAGAGAGATGTTTCCAATAGAACTGCTCGTAGGCATGCATCACACCCTTTGGCCTGCTTGTTGTACCCGAGGTGTAAACAAGACGCATTAAATCGTTATTACTACAATGCGCTGGAGGAGAAGATCCGGATGTGACAGCTACAGAGCGGATATCTGCTTGAGCAGAACTGTCCAGCAAAAATATAGACTCAACGCTCCCTTCTGGAAGCTGAGACGTTACACCTTCAAACTCCTGGTCAGCTATCAATAGCGTCGCGCTAGCATTACTGAGAATGTATTCGATTTCGTTTGCAGCCAAGCGGTAATTGATAGGCAGAAGTACAGCACCCTGATGGCTTACAGCGAAAACAAGATCAAAGAACGCCGCACTATTCTTCATCAAAAGCGCAACTACGTCTCCTTTGCCTATACCCCTTTCAGCAAGCCAGCGGGCACCTGAATACGCCCTTGCCATCATTTCAGCATAAGAGATCTCTGCGCCATTGTAGGCAAGTGCCGTCCGTCCTGGGGTTCTGCGGGCGTGAAAGGCCAGAAATTCAGTAAGATTTGCCATGACAGACTCCCATGATCCCCGGGTTAACCGTCATATAGCGCCCTCTGTCTCTAACTGTTCCAGCTCTTCTAGAGAGAGACCAAGGTCTCCACAGAACACATCCCGATTATGTTGCCCCTGACGAGGAGGCGCTGATCCTGGATTGCCAGGAGTGCCCGTGAGCTTAAACGGCAGACCAAGAAGACGCTGGATGCTACCATCTGCAGCAGCGCAATTAACAACCATGTGATTAGCCAAGGTTTGAGGGTCGGTTAGAACTCGATCGACGGTATTAATGGGCGAATTTGCAACTCCAGCCTGTTCTAATTTTTCGACCCAGTCAGCGACAGTAGAGGTAGAAAGTCGCAATTCAATCTCTGTCCGAAGCTCCTCTCTGTGTTCGCAGCGCAAGACATTGGTAGTAAAACGTGGATCATCGACAAGTTCCTCCATCCCAAGAGCCTTACAAGCTTTAAGCCACATAGTTTGAGTCGGAGCACCTATCATGATCTCGCCATCCTTCGCGCGATAAGCGCCATAAGGTGACAGCGTTTCGTAACCCGCTCCTTCCCGTCTATCTACCTCTCCAGTTGTCAGATAACCGACCCCATGGAACCCCAGCAATGTGACACCCGTTTCGAGGAGAGAAACATTTACCCGCTGTCCACGAGCCCGACCACGCTCTCGAGCCATCAAAGCGGTGGTAACTCCACCGTAGGCAAGCATACCTGTTGCGAGATCAATAGCGGTGACACCAAGCCGGACTGGTGGTCTATCCGGCTCGCCGGTCAAAGACATCACGCCCGAGTACGCAGCAACCATAGTATCATAACCCGGCTTATTACTTAGGGGCCCCTCGGCGCCATAACCAGAAATTGACACATAGATAAGATCAGGAAAGTCCCGGTGAATTCGGTCCCAGCCAACTCCAAGTTTCTCAGCAACTGGAGGAAGGAAACTCTGTATCAAGATATCTGCGTCAGCCAACAGTCGGTCAAGCAAGTCTCTCGCTTTCTTCGACTTCAAATTCAGAGTGATATCTCTCTTGCCTCGGTTTACGGAACGGAAATTTGTACTGTCACCATCTCCTAGGACGTGTGGAAAGGCACGGTTTAAATCACCTTCTGGACCCTCGATCTTTATTACGTCGGCACCGTTCTCAGCGAGTAACTGGCCACAAAAGGGGCCTGCGAGAACACGACTTAGATCAACTACTTTGATGCCATCGAGTGCACCCATAAGTTTTACCTCCCCATAAACCGTCCCAGCACGATAGCTGGGATAATCGCGATGAAAAACACAACGGCGAGAGCAAGGAAGCAATCTTGAAAGGCCAGTGCCAATGCCTGCGCATCAATCGTCCGTGAAAGAAATTCAGCAGCAGCCGCTTCTCCAGCCATACCATCAAGACCTCCAGTGGTGAGGCGGTCACCCAATCGACCAAGGGTTTCGAGTGTCGCTGGATTATCCGGAACCTGCGTACCATTAAATGCTTGGGCATGACTTGCATGGCGAGTTTGCAACCAAACAACAATGAGGTTTGTTCCGCTCGCCCCTCCAAGCTGACGAATGAAATTCATACTGCCTGATCCACGCGCCAGTTGGTCGGGTTTCAGAGCCTTAAATGCTGATGCAGACAGCGAGGGGAGAATAAAGGCTAGACCAAAACGGCTTAGAGCGGCAAAGCCCGCAAATATCAGAAAACTAGTGTTAGCATCCCCAAAGCTCATTGCTAGCGCGCCAACGGCAAAAAATGCCAAACCAACTGCCACCATGATGTGGCCAGGCATTCTATCAGAAAGCCTTCCTGTTAAAGGAAGCACTGCTACCAATAACAGTCCTGCGGGCATTAACAGCATTCCGGCTCGTGTCGCCGTATAGCTCTGAACATCCTGCACAAAAACCGGGATAATATAGCTCGAAGCAAAATTTCCAGCGCCAAACACAAAGGCGACTGCAACGGCTGAAGAAAAGCCAGGGTTTTTGAATAGATCGAGTGATAAGATCGGTGCCTTACTTCGAGTTTGCCAATATAGAAATGCTCCAGCAAGGAAAGCTCCAAGTAAGAGCTGGCTCGCAATCCTATCGGACCCCCATCCGAAACGAGGGCCACCCGCAATAGCGTTCATAATGATCGCAAGCGCCACAAGTAAAAGGCCGTAACCTGTCCAGTCAAACGGCGGGCGTTTTGCATTATCTGTTTTTGCGGGCATGAAGATTATGCCCCCAATAAAAGCAATAAACACGGCTGGCAGAGGAAGAATAAACATCAATCGCCATGAAAACTCATCGATAGCGATCCCTCCGACGGCGGGGCCTATTGCCGGCGCGAGAACGACGCCTGAACCAAAAATTCCCATCGCTGTGCCGCGTCGATCCGGCGGGAAAACCTCAACGATAGCAACCATAACGAGAGGCTGGATGATCCCAGCAGCGGCACCCTGAAGGACACGACCAACAATCAAGGTTGGCATATTGTGAGCACTTGAACAGATAAATGCCCCAATCACAAAGAGAATTAGCGTCCAAAGAAAGGCGCCACGCTTCCCAAACGCCGCCACCATCCAAGCGTTTAAAAGCTGGCTCGCGGTCATCGTGGCCAGAAAGGCCGTTGCCATCCACTGAGCTTCATCCTGACCAACTCCAAAGGCACCTCGCACCTCTGGAACAGCCACATTGACGATAGTTGCAGACAAGACCATGGCAAACGCGCCAAAAAGGCCCGTTGCTGTTACTAGCCAACGGTAGGAGGAACCAAACCGGAGAAACAGTCCTTCTGCACTCTCATCTCTCCGAATTAACTCCTGCGTCACGACCGCTTCCTTGAAGCAATTTCAATCATGAATACGCCTATGCTAACGGATATCTTCATGATGAAAAGAAGTTCGATATTCGCCAAATTCTTGGGGGTTTTGACCTGAAGCAACTAATCTACCTCAAAGGGATTAACGAAGAAATTTCTGAGCTAAGTGTGATTTTACAGCCCAAGGAAGGGGAACACTGATCAAGCTGTAAAGGTTTCGCAATTGCCCCCGATAGCGATGAAACTACAACTTATATTCAATAACTATTTTTAGAAGGCTTTCGAAGGATTGTTGGCCGGTCTAAGCTTCCCTCCTGCCATTCTTTCGGGGGAAAAAATGATCTACGAATTACGCACATACACCTTAAAGCCTGGTGCTGCGCCCATCGCAGCGAAAAACGCTGGAACAATCGCCCGCAGCATACGCGGTGATGACTACGGAAAGCTAGAAGGCTACTGGTTAACAGAGGTTGGCCCCCTTAATCAGGTAATGCACCTTTGGAGCTATGCAGACCTCAATGAACGTGCGGAAAAGCGCAAAGCGCTCTCCTCTAACTCAAGCTGGAATAATGATTACCTTCCAAAAATAAGAGAGTATCTGGTTAGGCAGGACATCAGACTTCTTAATCCATACCGAGGTCCGACTGCCCCAATTGGCGAAAACAATATTTATGAGCTTCGGAATTATCGACTTCGTCCTGGATCGATGAAGATATGGACAGATACCTTCTTGAAAGCCATGGAACACAGAGAAAAATACTCAAAGCTGGTGGGTCTATGGAGCACCGAGGCAGGGCAACCAAATGAGGTATGTCACATCTGGTCGTATCCATCTTTTGAAGAGCGCATGAAGGCTCGCAATGCTGCAGTTGAAGATCCCGGCTGGCAAGAGTTTCTTAAATTCAGCGGGCAACACATTGAAGAAATGTGGTCAACGTTAATGCTTCCCGCAGCTCATTCACCTCTGAAGTAGAGTTTCTGCTGATGACAAGTTCACTAAAAGATAAGGCCGTTATCGTTACTGGGTCCTCTTCAGGCATAGGTGCCGCTGTCGTTCGTCAGCTGGCAGACAGAGGGTGTAATGTTGTTATCAATTTCTCGAGAAGCCAGGGACCGGCCGATACGGTTGCAGAGGAATGCCGAGCTAAAGGCGTCGAGGCACTCGTTGTTAAAGCAAATATAGCTGATGACGCAGACTGTAAGCGCCTGGTAGCAGAAACTGAACATGCATTTGGGCGTATCGATGGTCTCGTTAATAACGCGGGCACGACAAAATTTGTGGCGCATAACGATCTCGACGGTCTATCAGGTTCAGATTTTTTAGACATTTATCAAGTGAACGTCGTTGGTGCCTATCAGATGATACGGGCAGCAGCTCCTATAATGCGCAAAGACGGAGGCGGTTCTGTTGTTAATGTCTCCTCTATCGCCGGTGTTATGGGAACTGGGTCATGTATTGCTTATGCAGCATCAAAGGGGGCGCTAAATACAATGACACTTAGTTTGGCTCGCGCTCTTGGCCCGGAAATAAGAGTTAATACTGTATGCCCCGGCTTTGTTCAGGGTGATTGGCTTAGAAACGGAATGGGAGCGGACAGATATGATGCCACTAAGGCTCACCTAGAGGCAACTAACCCACTTCGCCGGGCTGGTGGACCAGAACATATGGCAGAGGCAGTCGTAATGTTCCTTGAAGCAGGTAGTCATATTACAGGTGAATTTCTTTTAGCTGATGGTGGTCAGCATCTCGCTGGCGCGCCAATTGCCATCCGGTAAGGAGAAAACGAATGAGTGATCGTTTAAAAGATAAAATTGCTATCGTTACTGGAGGAGCCTTCGGCATGGGGGCAGAGACAGCTAAACTCTTTGCCGCCGAGGGAGCCACTGTAGCCATTGCAGACATCCTAGTGGATGAGGGTCCAAAACGCGTCTCAGAAATTGAAGCTGCTGGAGGAAAGGCTCGCTTTTGGAAGTTAGACGTCACAGACGATAAGGCGTGGGCTTCTTTTGTTAAAGATGTAACATCTGCCTTCGGTCGCATAGATATCCTTATTAACAATGCTGGAATATCTGGAAGTGCTTTTGAAGACCCATTTGATGAAGGCGCGTGGAGAAACTTGATGGCCGTCAATGTTGATGGCGTATTCTATGGAATGAAACACTGCGTGGCTGCAATGGCAGCAAATGGCGGTGGTTCTATCGTTAATCTCTCTTCAATTTCGGGAAATGTTGGGCAGAACAATATTCATCACGGTTACAATGCATCCAAGGGTGCAGTTAGAACTATCACAAAGTCTGCTGCCGTCCGTCACGCTCGCGAAGGCATTCGGGTTAATTCCGTACACCCAGGCCTAATGCCACCAATGCGCACATCAGGTGCAACTGCTGACCCTGTAATTCGTGAAAAGATGCTGAAACGGGTCCCTATGCGCAGAAATGGCCGCGCCGATGAGGTGGCAAAGGCCTGCCTATTCTTAGCATCGGACGATGCTAGCTATATCACTGGCTCCGAGCTCCACGTTGATGGTGGCTATCTAGCAAGTTAAGAAAGGGTTTGCAGACGACGTTCCAATCGAACCAGCATTCTATCTATTTCCTTCATGTCATCGGATGTAAGTGTATAGCCCGGCGAACGAAGTGCTGGCGTGGAGATAAGACCTTGGTGCTTGAGTACATATTTTCGTGCTGCCAAACCAAGAAGAGGCTGGGATTCGTAGCGAATTAGAGGCAAATAAGCTTCATAAAGATCTGATGCAGCGTCGAGTTTGCCTGCACGACTAAGCCGGTAAAGCTCGAGCAGCATTTCAGGAAATGCAAACCCTGTCATAATACCGGCTGCACCACGAGCAAGTTCTAATTCTGTAAATAGAGCATTATTACCTACAAAAACTGCTGGCTTGGGATCTATTTTTTCAAGACCCTTCAGCAGACCCGTCAGCTTATCGAGCCCTGGATTGTCTTCCAGTTTAACCATCTCAATCGTTGGCAAATCAGAGAAAAGATCCAAAAGACCCTGAACGCTGACCTTTACTCCAGATGCTGGGGGGTAGTCTTGAAA
>Ga0222715_10004309_pt1 | contig 12408 bp, 13 predicted proteins | sample C33_9DmetaG_FD_165056 | JGI IMG/M metagenome (GOLD analysis project Ga0222715, IMG submission 165056) | Estuarine water microbial communities from San Francisco Bay, California, United States - C33_9D | ecosystem: Environmental > Aquatic > Marine > Unclassified | place: USA: California...
TCCGGATTCATTGGTATCAGCTACTAATGTTACTTGCTCATTCTCAAGCTCTTTAACAATCTATGAAACTCAGTACAAGTGTACTCTAACTGAAAACGAATTTAATACTACATTAAATCCATCCATCATATCTCAAAGTGATGGTACTCCTTATAATTACGTAACTGGTTCTTATTTTTCTCCTTATTTAACTACTGTCGGGTTATACAATGAAAACCAAGATTTGTTAGCTATTGGTAAATTAGCAAAACCTTTATTTACTTCAGCTACAACAAATACAACAATTTACATTAACTTAGACCGATAAAATATCATGTGGACATACAAATCTCAACTCATGGAGGCACTCTCCTCTTTTCCTCAAGGAACATATGGGTTTATATATAGAACAACACACATTTCCTCAGGGAAAGCTTATATAGGTAAAAAAGTACTTTACCACCAGAAAAAAGTAAAATTAACTAAAAAAGAATTAGCTGAATACGCTGGTGTATCTGGTAGAAAACCTTCATATAGAATTGCTATGAAAGAATCTGATTGGCAAAAATACTATGGTTCTCATTCCGAAATTAAAGAACTAATCAAAGAAGGAAAACAAGAAGATTTCGAACGTGAAATCTTACAGTTGGCTGATTCAAAAAAGTTATTAACTTACTACGAAGTAAAATATCAAATGTTATACCAGGTACTAGAAAAACCTGAAGAATTTTTTAATGATAATATTCTTGGCAAGTTCTATAGGAAAGACTTTGAATAGTAAAAATAGGTTATTACATTTACCGTTATATGGTAAACCATTTATTAGTTAATATAGTAAACTCCGTTTTAGGAGTAGGCAAATCCACCGCAAGGGGTAACCAAGCGTACCACTGTCCGTTTTGTCATCATTCTAAACCTAAATTAGAGGTTAATTTTACTGATGGTCAAAAGAATCCTTGGCATTGTTGGGTTTGTAACAAAAAAGGAACTAATCTAGTTACCTTACTAAAACAAGCTAAAGCCCCAGAGGATAAAATTACTGAGGTTAAAAAGCATGTCTCTTACAAAAGTTATAGAGATAATACTAAAAAAGTAGAAGCAATTAATCTACCTAAAGAATTTAAACCACTACTTGAACTAACAAAATCAGATATTAAAGGTAGACAAGCGCTAGCTTACTTAAAAAAACGTGGCGTAAGTAAAGTGGATATAATGCGCTACAATATTGGTTATTGCGATGGTGGTGTCTACGATTATATGATTATTATACCGTCGTATTCCCACGAAGGTTCCCTAAATTATTTCGTAGCCCGTAACTACAATCCTCACTCACCAGTTAAATATAAAAATCCTCCTATGAGTAAGGATGTTGTGCCCTTTGAATTATTTATCAATTGGTCTTCTCCTTTGATTTTAGTTGAGGGTATGTTTGATGCTTTAGCTGTAAAACGAAACGCAATTCCCCTGTTAGGAAAACACATTCAAAGAGAGTTAATGAAGAAAATCGTTACCTCTGAAGTTAAAAAAATATACATTGCATTAGATCAAGATGCTCAAAAAGATGCTTTAAAATTTTGTGAGCAATTATTAAATGAAGGTAAAGAAGTGTATTTAGTAAATATGCAAGAAAAAGATCCATCCGAAATGGGTTTTAGTGAAGTAACAAAATTAATCCAAGAAACAACACCTATTTCAGGTTATGATCTAATGTCTCTGAAATTTCAAATGATATGAGTAAAAGAAATGTAAAACGCTCTTATAACAGAATCCTAGAGATTTCTGAAGATGCACAACAGATTACTATGCCAGATTCACGTTACTATAGACGTAACGGAGAATATTATCCATCTATTACCTATGTTTTAGGCACTTACCCTAAAGGTAAATACTTTGAAGACTGGTTAAAAAAAGTAGGTTATTCTGCAGACCACATTGTAAGAAAAGCAGCAGACCAAGGTACTGAAGTACACGAGATGTGTGAAGCATTTCTATTAGGTGAAGAGTTACAATTTTTAGATAAACATGGTCGCCCACAATACCACCCAGACGTTTGGCAAATGTTCCTTAGATTTGTAGACTTTTGGGAAGAATACAATCCTACACTAGTAGAAACAGAGGTACATCTATTTTCAGATGAATTAAAAGTAGCAGGTACTTGTGATTTAGTTTTAGAGATTGATGGTGAATTATGGATTGTAGATTTAAAAACCTCTAACCACCTTCAAACTACATACGATTTACAAACTGCAGTTTATGGTAAGTGTTACGAGGAATGTTATGGTAAAACGGCTGATAGGTATGGTGTTTTATGGTTAAAGTCTAACAAACGTAAAGCTGCTAAAGATAAAATTCAAGGTAAAGGTTGGGAAATGTATGAATCGTCTCGTACACAAGAAGAAAATCTTGATATATTTAAAACAGTTAAAACTTTGTTTGACCTAGAGAATCCAAAACACAAACCAGTATTTACTGAATTTAGAACGCAAGCCAAGAGAAAACTGTAATATTTATTACAAAACGCGCGTTAAATGATTTCACTAATCAGACTTTTAAACGAGGTTGAAGGTAATCCAAAAGCCATCATCCTCGCTGGTGCACCTGGTGCTGGTAAGGGCTCTATCCTAAGAGATTTAGATTTATCTGGTCTTAAAATCCTAAACTTAGATGATACTATCTTAGCATTATCTAAAGAACAAGGATTCTCGTTAAACCAAAAAGATACAGATGCTGAAAACAGAAGTGCCTTTATGAAGGCAATGGCTGCAGCAACTAAAAAACTTAAGGGAGAACAAATACCTCAAACCATAGCTAATAAAGATTCATTCATTCTAGATGGTACTGCTGCATCAGCTAAACAAACTCAATTATTACTTGATGAGTTGAAAGAAGCAGGCTACGATGTAATGATGTTATACGTTTACACTCATTTAGAGACATCTTTAAAACGCAATCAAGACCGCTTTGAGAAATCAGGTGGTGAAGATAGAAGTTTAATGCCTGGAGCTGTTTATAGAACATGGCTTCAAGTAGCTAAAAACTTCCCAATATATCAAAATATGTTTGGGGGTAAATTTGTTTCTGTAGCTAATACAGGTGATGATGAAACAATGAAAGATGTAGAAAAAATCCTACAGACTTATCTTGAGCCATTTAAAGTTAAAGATGGTAAACCTAAAACTGATAAAGAACTTGCTAAAAAGAAACAACAAGCAGATAAATTAAATGCTGAGGTTCAAGCATTTTTAGATTCACACGAAGTAGAAAATATTATTAACTCCTCAGTATCTAAAGAGGAAGCACAATCAAAAATTAGCTCATTCCTATAATGAACCAACTAACAGAATTTTTAGTAGACTCTATCCTCGCAGAAGAAAAAAACGAGATTGTAGGTATATTTGGTGGAGGTTTTAAACCACCTATTAAGGGTCATGTTGCTATTGTAGAAAAAGCACTACAAGACTTCCCAGAATTAGATAAACTAATTGTTTCTGTTGGTAGTGGAGTTAGAGATGAAATTGATCAAGAAGAATCTCTTTTAGTTTGGGACATTTACCAACGTCACCTACCTATGAAAGTAGAAATAGGCGCTTCTAAATCAGGAATGCCCATTAAAGATATCTATAAACTAGCCAAAGAAAATCCAGATAAAACTATTTACTGGTTTATTGGTGCTAGAGAAGGTAGAGAAGACGATCTACAAGATATAGCAGCACGTACTAAAAGTGCTGATAAGTATGGTAACCTAAATGTTAAAGTTATTACAACATCTGACCCTAATGTAAGTGGTACTAATGCACGTAAAGCCCTTTTAGCAGATGATAAAGAAAAATTCTTTACATATTTACCTAGTTTTGTAACAAACGAAGAAAAAGAAGAAATTTTTAATATTCTAAGACCTGCTGTTAAAGAAACATCTAATCCTGATGATGGTAAAGCTGCTCCTTATGGTTCAGGATATAGTAAATTAAACGAGCATTCAATGGGCAGTAGTATTGATTTATTACCTTATTTAGCTAAATTAACTCAATATATGATTGATAAAGGTTACAATATTGAACCTTTACCTGGTTTAGAGTTAATTGATGATGATATTTTAAATGCTGAAGATTTCTTTGGAAATACGGCATATTACAATCCTAACACACAAACCATTGTCCTCTATACTCACGGGCGTCATCCCAAAGATATTGCGCGTAGTTACGCACATGAGATGATTCACCATATCCAAAATCTAGAGGGTAGATTAGGTAATATTACTACAACTAATACTCAGGAAGATGATCATTTAAACGATATTGAGGCTGAAGCTAACTTAAAGGGTACAATGACGTTTAGAAATTGGACTGATGGTTTAGATGAAGGCTTTGATAAAAATTTAGGTAAAGACCCATTTGGTCTAAACCAGTTTGCTCGTGAATTAATGGCTGAAGGTGCTTATGATTCACTTACAACCCAACTAACAAAAGCTACAATCAATAAATGGGTTGAGGATTCTAAAAAGAAACCAATACCTAAAAAATCATTTGTTGATATTGATATTGATGATGTAGATGGTAAAGGTAGAGAAATTGAATTTAATTACGTTGGTATAGTAGAATTTGATAAAACAATAGACGGATACGAGGTAGATGGTACTTCAAATAGTGGTGAAGATAAAGGTAAAATACCTTTTGTAGCCACTATGTTTAGAATTAACCCTAAAATTTTACCTCAAGCATGGTCTAAAATCTCAGCTGATGTTTCAGATGTTATTAGACACGAGATTGAACATTTAACTCAAGCAGGTGATAATGTTAGAGGTCAAGTGTACGATGATGAGGGTAACTTAATTGATAAAGGTAAATACATGGATGATGATATCATGATTCGTGATATGATTAACAAACTTAAAGTTTTACCTAAAAGCGATTACTATAAACTTGAAAAAGAAGTAGACGCAATGCTTCAAGGTTTATATTTAAAAGCTAAAAAGACAAGAAAACCATTTGCTGATGTAATCAACAATTACTTAGATATTGCTCCTGGTATTGATACTAAAGAAGATAAAGAATCCATACTAAATCTTTGGAGAAGCAGAAGAAAGGCATTATCTTTACCGGTATTCGAAAATGAAGAAAAGGTTATGGACTATAAAATATTTCTAGATATGGATGGGGTATTGGTCAATTTTGATCAACAATTCCAAGAATTAACAGGTATGATGCCTCGTGAATTCGAATCTAAATACGATTCAAATAAATTTTGGGAAGAAATTGATAACGCTGGAGTAGGTTTCTGGCGCGGTATGAAATGGATGCCTGGTGGTGAAGCACTTTACAATAGAGCATCTCAATTCGATCATGCTTTGTTATCATCTCCTTCACGCAGTGAAGTTTCTAAAATCGGAAAACGTTTATGGAGACGAGATAAAACACCAGATACTAAACTGATTTTAGCTCGTTCTTATAATAAAAGAAAATATGCTGCCCCTAATCACATTCTAATTGATGATAGGGAAGATAATATACAACAATGGAGAGATGCTGGTGGTATAGGTATTCTATACAAATCAGCAGATCAGGTTAATGCAGAATTAGATAAATTGGGTTTATAATGAAAGATAACGTTCTAAAAAAAGAATTTCAACAAAAAGATGTTAATCGCCTTAGAAATGTAATGTCCGGTAAAGCTGGAGAACGTACTACTGAAGGTATTGGTTATACTAAAAAACAAGAGTTTTATAAAGAAGGTGATATTTGGACTGAAAATGGTCGTGAATGGACTATTAAAGATGGTATCAAACAAAATATTACAAAATTAGATAAGGCAAAAAAGATTATGAATTTGCCTTTATTCTGTCCTTCTTGTAGTAAAGTAATGAATCACAAATACGATAAATCCTTTTATCTACAGTATAAACGTTGTTGGGATTGTCAAATTGATTTTGAAGCCGATTTACGTAAAAAAGGACTACTCAAAGAATATGAAAAATTTGTTATGAACTCAGATATAGATGCTTTAATTAAAGACTTTACTATTTGGACTGATGAAAAAATGAACCAATCTGCAAATTCATTTATTTCAGAAGCTGGAGAAGTTCAACAATGGACTAAATTTAATAAAAAGCAAATTTTGCAAGATAAAGAAAAAACATTGGAATTCCTTGAATCCCTTAAAAAGCAATAAAGATATCCATATTTATAAATAAACTGTACCATGTCACAATTCGATACTAATAAGTGGTTTAAAAAACAATACCTAAAAGAAGCGGGTATAGTTGAAGAAGAAAAACTTCCTATGCCCTCTCCTGCTGTGTTTTATGCAATTCATGAAATTCTAAAAAATTTCTTAGATGAAAAAGCAATCGAAGCTGGTGACAGAATGTCTTACTTCTCAGCTGAATTTCCATTGTCTAGCTATTTTGAAAGCTATATGAGAAAACAACTTGAAGGAGCCCAATTAACAGAAGCTCCAGGTTCTTCTTTAAATTTATCTAAAGATGATATGGATAAACTCCATAAAGATGGTGAATTAGAAATTGATGGTCATAAAATTTCATTTAAAACACAAGAATCTATAGATGAAGCAGAATCTACTGATATTGAAAGATTAGATTTTGCTTTTATTGATGGTACTACTAAACTATATGCAGTTTATGTTTACAAAAAGGGTGGTAGATCTCCTCAATGGGATAAAAAATTAAGCAGAAAAGAAGCTCAAGAGCTTTTAAAAGCTAATGATATCGATATTGATATTAATCCTTATAATATTGATAAAATTGATGATGCTCTTAAGGACATCAAAGTAACACAATCTGAATTTGACGTATCATAATGAAAGACTTAAAACAAATACAAGAATTCTTTTCTAAACCATTGGAAGAAGGTAAACAATTAGATATTGTAGACTTTGCTAAAATAGTACAAGCAGTACAACAAACAGGTCATCCTGCAACAGTATTATATATCCATAAATTTAATGAAATTGAAATCCTTACAGGTATGAATGCACCTGATGATATGCTTCGTGACCTTTCTAATGCTGTTGATAGTTTAGGGTATGGTCGTGATAATATTATTATAGCAGCTGATTCATCAAACTTATCAAGAAGAGAGTACAATGATATTCGTAGAGTAAATGGTGGTCATAAAGATTACTTTGAAGAAGCTACTAAAGAAGAAGAAAACGAATTCCATACTAAACTAGATAAACTAGTTCATAAAACTTTTGGCCATAGTAGTGACGAAAAAGAAGAAATGGATGAAAACATAGCTATCCAAATGGCAATTGCTAAAGCCATAGCAGATAGAAAAAATAAAGATAAAAAGAAAGTAAAAGAATACAACACAGGTATCTACTACGACCCAGCTAAAGAAAGAAATGCTCCTAAAGCTAAAGAAGCATCTAAATCTGGCATTGAAAAAGTAAAAGATATGCTTAAAAAGATTATGAAAGAAGGTGATATCACTATAGATGATAAAACCGAATTTAAACTTCAATTAAAACATCTTTTAGATAAACACGTAATCCAAAAAGAAGATTTAGCTGACTACGAAGAAAAAGATGCTGATTACGATAAATTATATAGTGACTATCTTTACAAAATGGTTAAAGAAGTAGCTACTGAAAAAGGTTACTCTAAATTTTTAGTGTCTAAAGATAACCCAAAAGGTGAAACAAGAGGTTTAGATACAAAAACCATGAATAAAATCCTTATGAACGTGATTAAGGATTTAGATGAACTAAAACAATTAGGTGAAGGTGTAATCGAAGAAGAACTTTGTCCTAAGGGTAAAGCATATATTAAAAAAAGACAAGCAGCAGGTGAAAAATCCTCAGCTTATCTTTCAGGTCGCGCTGTTAAAGTATGTAAAGGACAAATGAAAGGATAATTATGGATAATTTTGATTTAAGAAAATATTTAGCTGAAAATAGACTACTTCGTGAAGAAATGTCTGAAGAAGAAATGATTAAAAAATTAGAAGCTTCTTTAAAACAAGCTGCAGGTGATGCTAAAGCCTTAGAAAATGAACCTGTAAGTAAGAAAAACCAAGAACTTAACGAAGCTGTAGGTGTTACTATTGCTGCTTTAGTAGTAGGAGCTCCTGGCATATTAAAAGTCTTAGGTAAAATTTCTAAAGCTATTGGGTGGGTATTTGGTCTTAATAAAGATAAAGAAGATGGTAAAAAAGGAAATATGGTTAGTAGAGCACTTGAAAAAGCAGGAAACAAACTACACCATTTCTATGTAAAACTAATTGCTAAAGGTTTAACAAACGCCTATCCTAGTCTATATGACCGAGACAGAAATAAAAAAATAGACGCTACAGAATTTAGAAATGCTGAAGAGGATGCTGAAAAAGCTTATGCTGGAATGTTAATAGCAGCAGCAATTGCAACAGGGTGGTCAGCAGCCCACGCTGCAAGTTCTGTAGTAGCGGGTCTTAAAGCTGCTGAAATTGGAGTAGACATAGCAGACGTAGCAGCTATCGGAGCTAAACTAGCCCAATCAGCTTAATATGACACGAGACAGAGTAAAGGAAATCATAGACGAATCACTACGCGACTGGTTTAAAAAAGAAAACTGGGTTCGAATAGATACGGCTGGTAATATTACCGGCCCTTGTGGTACTATGAAGAATAAAAAAAATCCTTCTCGTTGTCTACCAAAGAAAAAAGCACAATCCTTAACTAAAAAAGAAAGAGCTGCTACTGCTCGTAAGAAAAAAGCAGCAGGAGCTAAAGGCAAACAATTTGTAAAGAATACGAAATCCGCGAAATATAAAAAAGGAACGTATCATTCGAAGAAAAAATAATATTTATTACATATAGCTATTAAACAAACATTATAATGAATAACTTTGATTTAAGAAAATTCCTTGCAGAAGGAAAATTATACGAAGCTATGTCGCCACAAGACGTAGTAGATATCGCTGACACTGTAGCAGAAGAATTTACTATAGAAAGTGCTGACACAGGTGAATTTTTAGTATACTCAGTAGGTAAAATGGAAGCCGACGATATGAGCTTCGAATTAGATACAGACGTAACTTCTCAAACTCCAAAAGGCATTGACACAAGAGGTGTTGGTGAAGGTTGGGGTGGTATCTTTAGAATCAAACCAACAGCAGACGGCTACGAAGTTAGAAACGCTGAAAAAGGTGGTTTAGTAGCTATGATTGATACTATGGGCAACTTTAAAATGCTATCAGCTGACGAATCAAGAGCCGAAATGGGTCTTGAAGAAACTGAAGAAGACGACTTCCTAGAATTAGTAGGTCAAGGTGTTGATTCATTCCCTCGCCCAAGTTTAGGGGAGGAAGAAATCGAAGAAGAAAAATCAAACAAAATGAAAAAATCAGAATTAAAAGAAATGATCAAAGCAGCTATGCTTGCCGAAATGGAAGTTGAAGAAACTGAAGTGTATGAGGCTGAAGAAGATGAAGATGTTGAAGTAGCTGTTTCTGATGAAGAAGAAATTGAAGACGTAGATGTAGACGTTGACGTAGAAGATGCAGGCGAAATGGACGTTGAAGACGACGCTAAAGTAGAATTAACAGGCGATAAAGCAGCCGTCTCAGATAATCTAGAAGCTGCACTAGAGGCTGCTCGTGCTTTAGGTGATGAAAAATTAGTTGACCAAATTGGTAATACTATTACATTCTTCACTAGAGCCCACATCGTTAAAGAAGCTGATATGCTTCAAGATGAAGCTGAAATGGAATTAGAAGAAGCCCTAAACAAACCAGTTACCAAACTTGGTCCAGATGTAGAAAAAAGACTACAATCAATGGGGTTTGAAACTAAAGTATTCCCTAACCCAGCATGGGGTAATATTCCAAATGAAGCTATAGATGCTATTGAAGCTAACCCAAAATTAGCAGGAATTGCTTTTGTTAAAAACCAGTCTGGTAGTGAAGCTATGAGAGTTATGGTTAATGCTGAAAGAAAAAAAGATCTTCAAAAACTTAGAGATTACTTCCAAGTACCTGAAGAGAAATTTGGCCCTACAAAAGAATTAAGCTGGGTTGCAAAACAAATCCAAAATGTAAACCCTGGTGATTGGATTGCTACTAAAGCAGAAGTTTTGGGAGGTAGTGGAAACCCCGTAGCTGTAATCGATTGGTTTAGATTAATCACAAAGGGTGCAAGTCAAACAAGGGATGCTAGCGGTAATGTTGTAAAAATGGACTTTGGTCAAGCCGCTGAATCACTAAACGAAGAAATTTCACGCATGCAAAGACTTGCAGGCATTAAAAAATAAAAATTATGAACACACAAGAACTAAAAGAAAAACTAGACGCATTATACGAAACATTCTCAACTGAGCACGAAGGTAAATCAAAAGCCGCTCACGGTAGAGCTCGTAAAGCGTTAGGTGAAATGAAAAAACTCGTAACTGAATATAGAAAAGCATCAGTTGCTGAAGATAAAAAATAAGACATGAACGAACGCAAACTTACCAAATCTGAACTCTCTAAAAGAGAAGATATCATTAAAGATATGAAAAAAAACAAGCGTGAGCTTGTTAAGCGTTATGGTAAGGATGCAGAAGCAGTAATGTATGGTCGTGCTACTAACTTAGCTAAAAAACAAGCAGAAGGAATGGATCAAGATAAAATTAAAGAGCTAGTAAAAGATGCTCTCCAAAACCCAAAGAAAGCTGACTTAAACAAAGACGGCAAATTATCGGACTACGAGAAAAAAAGAGGAGCAGCTATTGAAAAATCAATGACTACTGTCGATGAATCGGTAGATGAAAATTCTCCTATTCATGTTAAAACTTCTGCTGGTAAAGATGTTCTTGTTACTGATAAAGAAGAAATTGAAAAATTCCATAAAGGAGAAGATGCAGCTGGTAAAGCAGGTCAAGAAGATTTCTTAGTAAATAAAAACGATAAAGGAATAACTTTTAAAGCTATCGAAAAAATAGACGAAATGGATCTTAATGATCCTATCGCTATGAAATTAAGAGCAGATAAAGACAAGTTAGCCAAAATGAGAGCCGCCAATGCTGGTAACGATGGTAACGATAAATTCTTTGATGCAGCTAAACTACGTGCTTTAAAAACTAAACGTGCTCAAATTATGCGCGATATGGAACAAGAAGCCGAAATGGAAGGTGGTCCTATCGCTGATAAGTACGGTGATATGCTTAACAAACTTGATCAAGCAATCTCTATGTTATCTGAAGATACTTTAGAAGAAGGTGCTTCAACTGAAGAAAAACGTATCGCTATGCGTGCTATTAAAAGCATTGCTAAATATAGAAACGTTAGTAACGATGAAGCTCGAAATGATCTTATTAGAGCAGCTAATGAAATTGGCGACTTAAAAGAAGGCCAATTAAACGAAAATAAAGAGGAAGCTCTTATGGAGCTAAGAAACATCTTAGATGAGCTTCAAGTATTAGGTGATCAAGCCAGAGAAATCATTTCAATGAATTTCCCATCATTCCTTAGCCAAGGTGAGGCATATGGTGCTTTTGATATGGGTAGTAGTTCAAACAGATACGATACTACATTAGCTTCAATCGTAGCCGATATTGAAGAATATGGCGATGAGGAAGAAGATGAAGACATGATGCAAGAAGATTTAGATTTAGGTCATGAAGACAACGAACCACATATGCTAAAAGCTGATCTATACAGAATCGGTAAATACGCTATGGAGTTGTATCAAATGTTAGATAAGTTTGAAGCTGGATCTGAAGAGGTAGATTTACCACATTGGTGGCAATCTAAAATTATCAAATCAAAAGATGCTATCGTAGGTGCTAAACATTATTTAGATTTTGAGATTAAAGAACCTCAAATCGATGCTATGGTAGATGTTGCTTCTGAAGAAGAAGTAATTGACGAACCAGTAAACGAAGGTACATGGGCTGTAGGTTCATCTAAAGAAATTAAAAAAGTCATGGGTATGTTAGACATGGCTATGGATATTAAAGACCCTCAAGCTTTAATTTCAATGCTAGAAAAGAGCAGTAAAGTCATGTACAATGTTGTAGGTGATGATCTTTTCCATGATGACATTGATGGTGCCAAGAGTGAAGCAGCTGAAGGCAACATGGATAGAGCCCAAAACCGTTTATCGGATGCTTACAGTAGAGCAGCATTTTTCCAAGAGCGCCAAATGGATAGAGAATCAGCTCGTCCTTATAAAACAGATATTTTCGAGGAAGACCCAGGTGAAGCCGATATGGTAGCTGCCGCAATTCAAAAAGCATTAAATAAGCATAAAGGAGACGAATCTAAAACATATCAACTTCAACAAGCTAGAAAAGCAATGAATAAAGGCGATTTATCAAAAGCAGAAAAAATTGCTTCTCGTTTAGCAGAAAAATTAAAGTCTAACTAATGACTGCATCTGAATTAAAAGATAAAATCAAAGTCTTAGCTAAAGACGTATATGCTGAAAGAAAACGTTCCGACGTTGCTGCAGTAGAAT